>Ga0307509_10001747_pt1 | contig 36135 bp, 35 predicted proteins | sample 10_EM_MG_FD_202245 | JGI IMG/M metagenome (GOLD analysis project Ga0307509, IMG submission 202245) | Populus trichocarpa ectomycorrhiza microbial communities from riparian zone in the Pacific Northwest, United States - 10_EM | ecosystem: Host-associated > Plants > Roots > Unclassified | place...
TTGACAAGGGAATACCACAAGGATCACCGCTCTCCCCTCTCCTGTTTATTATATACGTCAGGTCACTCCACCCGGCGGGAAACATGCGAGAGGTCTTTACCTCATCATATGTTGACGACTTCCAGATTACGGTGGCGTCAAATACATGGGAAAGAAACGCAAGGCTGCTGGAGGACCAGACTAACTTGATTGTCGCTAGGGCACAGGGACTAGGTCTGTCTTTCAGTATAGCAAAAACGGAGCTTATGCACTGGAGAAAGAGGAGGGAAGGCGGCCCCAGGTCTGGCAGTGCTGTTAAGATACAGGGACACACGGTTGAACCGGCGGGCGCATTGGTCAGGTGGCTAGGCTTCTGGCTCTCTGACAACGGTGAAACTACACCACATTTCAACAAGAGGCTTTCGCTTGCCCAGGCGGCTTTTTGGAGAATACAAAGATTGTCAATGCCGGGCAAAGGCCTGTCTCCGTATGGGGCCCGGAGGCTGGCGAAAGGTATATTACTACCAACGTTGTTGTATGGGGCGGAGGTCCTAGTGCCATCCTGCACAATGATGGGGAAAATGCAAAGGTTTTGGAACAGGATGGCCAGATGGGTCACCAATGCTTTCTATTCAACAAACATTACGGTCCTGTCGGTCGAGGCTTGCTTGGCACCCATAGACCTGCATGTGGAGCAGATGAAAACAATGACGGCGATCCGACTAGTTACGGTGGCGCCTGAGAACAACATGGCTACTGCAATGCTTCCGATTACCTTCCCGACGAAAGAAGACTTCAGGGTGGTAACGAATCGAAGATTGGCCTTTGATGCAAATAAGGGTGGCATGCGACCAAAGACCTGGTCTTCCGTTGCTACCACCACCCAGCAGACTAGACTACCTATGGACGAGGTGGCTGCCACTGCGGTGGCTGTGTTCCCCGACCTTAAGATACCAGTAAAACCGTCCAAACTCACTCAGGTCACACTGGAGGACGCGGAGTCTTATGTGAAGGCCAAGGAGGGGGTAAGGAAGAGGATTTGGAAAAAGTGGGTGGATTGGGATTATCCGCCCTATTACGAATATAGGCCCATATTCCGGGACTGCTGGAGTTTTATGACTCTGCCAAAATTCCAAGCTGGAAGGATTCACCAGATGAGGGCGCACAAGAGCTACCTTAATGCACACACGGATTGGTCGAACCAAGACAGGGATGTCACATGTGGTAGATGTGGGACAGAGCCTAAGACATTGGAACACGTTGTGAAGTGCCCCGCGCTGTCTAGTGCTAGATGGGGGTACCCGCCGGATTATTTTGACGTGACTCCGGCTTCGGAGACATGGAAGAGAGGGAAGAAGGGGCTGGCTCATGTTAAGGGTTTGGTTTCTTATGTGATTGACAACAGGATTAACTTTCCGGTGAGGGGGGGTTTCTTTCCTTTTACGCGCAATGCCGATTTGGCTTCATGATGTATTAAATTGTTTTCTACAATTAGTGTAAGGAGTGCTGTGATGTTTTATCATCTTATATTGTTATAGGGGGTGTTAAGTTTCTTTTGTTATTAGGGTTTTCAGGTCATACCTCAGGGTCGATACCATGGATTTTCCCGTTAGTTAGCTACAAATAAACCGAGGATTTAACAAAAAAAAAAAAAAAAAGGGCGGTACGGTATGTCTTCGGCGGGTATGATAACACTGACACCGATGTCATACCCAAATCTACAATTCATAACCACTCGTACTATACAAAAATGAAAATAACATCTTGTCATTCCGAACAAAAATGCTTTTACTTAGAGAGCACAGTAATTACTTGTAGAATACCGTATCCTCCTCAAGAAATCCAATCACGTAAGTTGAATCCGCACTTCTTTTTAGCATGACACCCCTTCTAGGCCCCCCCCCCGCCTCATAGCTACCGTACCGCAGGTGAAAGCATGAAATACGATGCTCACAACAACAACACAAGTACCGTACAAGGCATTATACGCAGTGTGTACTTGTACTACGGTAGTACCGGTACGGTGCTCATACTGCTGGTGTGCACACGATGGGGGGGGAATACGGTAATTAATAAGAATGATTGTGCGGAAATATTCCCTTTTCATCTTACCCCCCCCCCCGATGAACTACCGTCTATACTCACCGCCATATGGATATCGTATCAACACCAACCTATCATACTACAGTAGCATGGGATGCCGCTGTGCGCTTCAGCCTACGGGCATAAATATAGACTTCCATGTGCCAATTCCCCACCTTCTGCCCAGCCAAAACACCTCCGGGTAGGGTTGAAAACCGAGTGATATCACATGCCACGAGCATTACCACCCCACCAGGCACTTCCCAACACGAATACGAGATGAATAGAAATAATAACAGTCTGATAAACCAGAGATTTATTTCCATCCATCAAGCGAGCAAGCATCCAGATCCCCGTCCTCCCTCATCCCATCCCATCCTCCTTCTCCACACAGCCTCGCCTACCAGTCCGCGTTCATTAACAGCTACATAAGATACACTTTTCCCTCCATCAGCGACAGGGAACTACCATACCAGCTCCCCCCACCATTTTTATTCGCATTTCGGCGCGAGTCAAGCCAATCAATCGATTTATGAAAAAAAATAAAAATAAAAATAAAAATCCATTCACCCATCCAGCAGTCATGCATAAAAACACATTGAACAAATGAAAACTCATAGGGTGAGGCAAAGTAAGTTAAGGTAAGCGTGGGCACCTGAGGAAAATAATGGGAAGGGGGAAGGGGAAGAGGAAGCAAAAAAAAAAAAAAAAAAAAGGGAAAAAGGCATCACTCCCTAAACAACGAACCAACCAATCGCAATGATATCCCAAGGAACAAGCCAACGCACCACCAATCTAGAAAAGGAGGATAAAAGGGAAGGGAACGACAAGTTTAAAATGGACCACAAAAAAAGACACCGTTTCCTACTCCATGCTCCAACTAAAAAATACTCTGCTTTGTGTGTATGTGTGGGTTCAAGAATAAGCTTTTGTTTTGATCACCCAAAAAGCCGTTTGGCTACAGGACTGCCCCGGGACCAACGGCCGACGTAGCACCGTCAGGGTGAACCAATACCGATGCGCCGATGGGCGCGGTTCTAACGCGGCCGCTTAGAGGCAATTGGTACTTTAACACCCCTCGGACGATGAGCTCGAAGGGGTGTTGGAGGACTCGTTCCCAGCGCTCCGTCCCTCCTTCTTCGGTCTTGTTACCTGGCTTCGCCAGGCGCAACTCGCCAGTAGAGATCGCGTGTCTGTGGCGGAGGGGAGAGCCGTCAAAGGAGAGGGCTGAGTCGAATGAGAAGATTCGGCCCAGGAGCATTGTTTGGCGGTCCTGCTCCGGGAGGTCCTCCGGTGGGTCGGTGCCTTCATCTACACCGTCAGGTGCGGTGGTAGTAGCCAAAGGGATAGTGACTTGGCCTTTGCCGAGGGTGAACTCCATCACCTGGCGGCGTCTTGCTTGCTTCTCCCTCCGGCTAAGTAGTCTCCACCAGGGGTCTCCTTCCGGGTCGTCATCTCCTGCACTTCCATCACCATCACGATCACCATCTCTCCCATCTCCATCTTTCCCTTTACCATCGCCCACGTGAGCACTCTTGGCAAAAAGGTTGACATCCATGTTACCCACTACCACCGGGATGGCGTTAGGATTGACTGCTGAGACAACGAGATCCAACATCAGCTCCTGCTTGCTCACTAAAACTCCCGTAATTTCCAAAACTTTGACTTCTTGTAAGGCTTTGGTGGTGGCAAACAAGAATCCACCCACGCCAGTCATAATCAGAAGGACAGCAAACACTGCAACGATACAGCATATATAAGTCCGGAACCACCCACGGCGTTGAAGTTGACTGTGCTCCAATTGACGGAGGGTTCCGCTGCCAGGTCTGCGACTGTGGCGATGAGTCCGGTTCGCTCGATTCATTAGAGGAACCCTCTCATCACCGGCACCTTCCCCATCAGCCTCGTATGGCGCCCATGTCCGTGGTGACTTCTTCGACCCATATCCATTCCCCCCGTTCCTTAAACTAGAACCATGACGACCTGATGTTGACTGTCGAGAAGATAGAGTTGAACTAGTCCGCAGAGAGTGTGCCGAAGATTTATGTGACGATGAAAACGGAGACTCTGGGAGCAGACCTCGATGCCCATTCTGACCCCTGGAATTCCCGCCCTTTTCCTTCTGTCCAGAACCTGACTGTCCCTCCGGCCTTGAGCCACCAGCCCCCCCAACGGCTGCCGATGACCCTGACCCTCCTCCCCCGACCCTATCACCGCTTGCTTCTCCCGTTGCCCCATCACTTGCTGCATTCGTATTGCTACCCCCCGAAGTGTTGGCGAATTTCATCCTATTTCTCCCAGCGCTCTGATTCCCATCCATCGAACTAAGTAGTGGTAACCGCAATCCCCGAGGATCTGGTCCCCCTTGTATTGATGTTGCGCTCGGAGTTCGTGAATGGAATCTGCTGGTGGGTCTCTGCGGCGCTTCAGGGGGATTCGATTCGTAGACAAAGGTTTCCTCGGAATCTGATGAATTTGCCTCGTCAACTGCCTCGGCGACCTTCCTTGCAAACAGGTCTGCTTTGCTCGATGCTATAGAGATATAACATCAGTCAAACAGGCTCAAAAGTAAGGTAGATCTTATCAGCAACTCACGGTTAGCAGGCCCTCCGCCCCCAGCACGTTTCGTTGGTTTCTTCTTATCCTTCTTAGGTGCTCGTATTGTATCGTTGCTCTTCTTGCTCCTAATGCTTGCCCCCCCTGGCACTCCAGCAGCCCCCACAGCAACCTGCGGAACCGAGCTCACTGTTTCTGTTTCCACCGTCATATTCCTCGAAAAGTTATCCGATCCCATGACTGCAGGTCTCCTTGCAAACGTTTTCGATGGAGGTGGAGCTCTGCTGCTGTTGTTGGCATAAGCTGCTTTTTCCTCGCTCTTGTAGCCCGACTCTGATTCGGATTCCGCTTGCGATCGTGGCGCTATCGAAGACGCTATCGAGCCAGTTCTATGCTTCCTTGCCCCCCCACCGCCCGGCTTTCCCCCTTCTGGCTCTTCGGGAATTGTATTGTGCTGTTGTCGATTAACCAGGGCTGCCACTTGTTCCGTCAAGGTTTTGCTGGTGCTGATTGCTGGTGTCGCCGGCAAGCTGCTTTCGACAACTGTCTCCAGCGCCGGGCTGTTGTTACTCCTCGGGGTCCTCATACCTGATGCCAAACCAGATTCCTCAAGATCCTCCGGATTTCCTTCCCTGTCCCGTAGAAGATAAACAGACTGGGGAACGCCGGGCGAAGTGTTGGAATTAGTGTGGTCGCCCTTCTTCTGTGGGGAGAGGGCAGGTGATCGAGAGTCTGGGGGAGGAGTCCTCGTAGCAGCCAACCGGGTCGGTGGGGGCCAATGAGGAGCGTTCGCTAAAGGGCGGTGCGGTCGTGGTTGATGGAAATCCGGCTGAGATTGCGGTTGGGCGTTTCTAGACGAACCAGCCGCAAGAGTGCCGGAGCGTGTAGGTGAGGTTTCTCGTGAGGGCGCGGCTGATCTCACGACACTAGGCTTCCTCTTCTTTTTGAGGGTAGAGGTGGATGTATTGCTGTCAGAAAGCCCGGCAGATGATGTGTTCCTGCGCATGGGTGAAGAGTCCCTCGAATGTTTCTCCGCGCCTGCTAGCTCGCCGCGGATCCTGTCGTGTGAATTCCCGTCAAGCTCTCCACCACTACCGCCTCCCTCACCCCCTCCTAAATCTACACCACCACTACCCGCAGCAGGAATACCATTACCAGTACCTGCTACACCCCCGGGACCTTTATTGTTTACCGCTGCCCTCGAGGTCGACATGATCCGTGAGTAGATGAATCGGAATCGGGGTCTAGTCTCTTTCGTGCTCGAAACCGGGGGAGGGCTTCAACCACTCTGAGTCGGTTGTAGAGCCCAAAGGAGTGAACGTCAGCGTGGCAGATGCAGGTGGGAGCAACTTTCGGAATGCCAGAGTTTACTTGGGGCTGGCCGTGCGAAAGGAATGAAGCCCAGCAGCAGAGGTTGGATCAGAAAGTTATGTAGCGTGGGGGTACGAACTTCGTTGGCAGGAGAGAGGCCGAAAATGAGAAAAGGAGGTTGCGTGCCCTCTGATCAAACCGGAACGCTTTGGTGGTTCGAGCCCCCAAGGGTCCAACGACCAATTTTCGTTTTCCTCACGCTTTTTTTCTTTTTTTCTTCTTCCCGAGTCCTCCCTCTGGTTTTTTCTTTCTTTTTTCTTCTTTTCCCTTCTTCTTTGGCCCCCCCGCCTTTCTCAAAGCTATGTTTCTAGATTCTGTTCTGGGGGATGTTCCTTTTCTTTTCCTTTCTTTTTTAATTTTATTTTAACGATATACCCTTGGACAATGAGATTTTGCGTATTGGAAACCGCCGAGTTGGAGATGAACAAGTGGGCCGATAGAGAGAGGGTGAAGGGGAAAGGAATGTGTAGGGTGGAGGACTTTTTTTTTTTTTTGTTCTTTCCTTTCCTTCACTCTTCTAGTCTCTCCTCTTGGGGCGGCAGGCCGCAGAAGGTTGTGTAATAGGCAGCAAGTCGTAGTGAGAGAACCGATCGAACGGAAGGTGTCGTGTTCTCGAAAGACGCTGACAGTTCTTTTTACACTCCCGTTCGTTGGCTCTTAGTGATGGACCTCCGGGAGAATAGCTAATCTCCGGCTTACTGACTGGGGAGAGATGAAGTTGGGGGAGGAGGGGTGAATGATTGGGGATTGGACAGGCAAGAAAGTATCCGAAAACAGGGGTTGTGGGTTTGTACGGGGGGGGGTTCAGAGAGGAACTGACCCTTTGCAATATATTTCGTGAATCCCTGCTTTCGGGTACTTCTCGCCTGCTGCGAGCGGAAGCACTGAGGGGAAAACTGGGGTGAGGTGAAATGGGGGGGGGGGAAACGATGAGGGAAAGGGGATGTCGGAGAAATCAACTCGAATAAAAGCTGTCAACTCCAGATTCAAACGCTCTGCAGCCCTTTTGCTCATCTTTCCCCCATCCTTTCTTCGCCCTGAAAAGAAGAAAGAAAGAAAGAAGATTTGGATGATGGAGATGAAGGTGGTGTTATGTCATCTTTCAATTCTGGCCTTATTCACATGCGCTGTACTCGAACAACAAGGAAGCATATTATATCCAGCTGCAGCCTTTTTTTCCTCTGCCTTAACCTCAACAAAAATGCCCAGGGCGATATCACGAGTGCGCAGCGTCAGTAATTCCTAGTACTAATATCGGCTACCCAAACCTACCCCAGGCACGTGATGGCTACTTTAAAGTTCCCCCCAGACGACGTATAGTACCGTATCCTACCGGTACTATACCGGTACGGTATTATTCAATTATTTTTATTGCGGCCATAACGATGCCGGTCCCGTAACTTACCGGCACATATTATACCAAAAATGGAGCAACAGCCCAACCCAAATATACACCATCAATCATAGTTTTATCACGAAAAGCTTTTCCGCTTCATGTTGTAACCCCTCTCGGCTGCCAACCTCTTGACTACCAAACCTCTTCCCCTCATCTCTTCGCCTACAGATACTCCCTACAAAACACACTATAAGTACGACTACATAAATCAACCACTCGCCGTAGATACCGCATTCCGGCACGCACCCTGACAATTTTGGTCAATTTGTTTTTTTTTGTTTTTTTTTGCCCTTCTTTCTTTCTGCACTACCGGTACACTACTCGAGTACGAGTATTTCGCTGGCATTCGCTTCCAGGATGCTTTCTGCGCTGTCGTCGTCCCTCGTTGGATAATCGTGCATATGATAGAGCATCATGCTCTAGCACGGCATGTACCACTTTGCGCTTTGGGTGCATTGTTGTCACGTCACTACCGCATGATCCAGGCTTACTGGATATGGATGGTCTATTTCTCCGTCACCTCTTTACTTTCATCGCAACCCGTGAGGAAGATGAGGAAACGGATTATGATACCGTGCCATACCCAGGGTGAGGGCTCCTTTGACTTGGCTCCGCAGTTAGGGATAGGAATCCACTTTGTGCTGAAGATGCCCGTCGCCCAAAACTCATTGGTTAGGTGAGCACTGCACCACTGATAGCATTATGGAAGAGAAATCTGTCTCAGGACGTCCAAGCTTTCCCCTTTAAGTAACGAGCTGTTATTTTGCTGTTATTTTCTTCCGTCCTTATCAAAATAGGAAACTTTAACGTCCTAAGACAAATTTCCCTTATCCAAGTTAATAGAGCACCGTACTGTAGGGTATCCATATTTTAATACCAATTTATCCCACAAGGAAACGAACGAGTTATCGCACCCTTCTCTACGAACAATGATCCCCGCTCTGGGACTTCTCGCTCAGGGTCAACCCCCAGCCATTAGTCGGCCCAGAACAAAATGTGCCTCACATCCAAACTCCCCAGCAATGTCTCTATTGGCGAAACTTCATATATCGCGGTATCCCTCCCTTCATCCCACATTCTTCCCAATGTTCCAACTCTTCCAACCCCGAGGTAGGCCATATCCAAAACCCCAATCCAAAATCCAAGAAAGAATATTTTCCCACCATTCGAAACTACCGAATATGTCAAAAAAATACACCATACATTCTCCACGGCGCCCTACACTACCATACCCTAAAAGCACAAATCGATACCGTACCGTACCCCAGATCGCCCAACAATGCCGGCACTCTATCCGTGAAAGCCTAACCCCTCACCCTCACTCGCCCGCATAAAAGTGTCAGTTCAGTTGCCGGTTCCGCCAAAGCACGCTTCCATTGCAGCCCTGATGCAGCCCAGCCCAGGCGTCTTTCACGTTGAGCCCTATCTGTCTACCATTGATCACGCCCCGTCTCGTTCGCTCCCCCCAGTGCGCTCCTACACCAAGTCCTGGATATCTTGGACGTGATTTCTGTGGACTGGTTCGAGGATTACTAGGGGCTGAGAGGTAGTGATTTGATGGGTGGTGCAGCATAAGGGAAGGCAACCTAGATATTATGTGATTTCCAGTAATTCAGCTGAATTCGCTTGGGGCTCAATGTGCACTCGCACTCCTCTAGGGTGAGTTGGGGATGGATTCGATCTTGGGGGTTTGCCGTCTAAGTTTGGGAGGATGGGGCATACTGGGGAGTACCGTAGAGATCTGCTCGTGCGGTGGTGGTGAGTGAGTTATTGTGTGCCACGTGAGCATCGCTTCGCCCACTTGCTGGGGGAGGTGTCCCTAGCACCATTCGTAGAACTCAGTTTAGTTTATTATCCAAAAATTCTTCAATACCGATAATACTTTTACTTTAAGGGGTGGACCCCCCCCCCCAATTTTCTCCTCTCGCGGATACACCGCTCCCGACATCCTGCACCCAAAGGCAGCGAGGCAGGACACACCTCTACTACCTTGTTTCGCTGGTCCTCGATTATCATCACAATATATCACTCGTATTTCTGGGGACTGGGGACAGGGACGTTTCCTTTTTTTCTTTTCTTTCTTTTTTTTCTCGCTCACTTGGGTGTTGCGAGGCTTTGCAAGACACTGCTGTAGGCCACAGCAGTGGATATTCTGTCTCATACTGTACTAGTACGGTACCAAAATGGCATGCATGAGCTTGCCAAACTTCACCCTATGGTCTACAAGTAGTTTGTGGAGAATCGTTCACAAGGATCAGTGAAGGCTGAATTCCAGTTTTTACTGTCTTTACTTTTTTATTACTATTACTAGAGCACTGCGTAGCAGGCACGATCAAGACAAACATAATTTTTAACAACACAGTGCTGATGATGATGACAGAGTTCACTGAAACTGGTCCTCTGGCTGAGCACCGATGTTTCCGGGGTTACTATTACTACCCATCACTAAGTCAACTACCTACCGGCAGGGCGAAACTAGGGGACGACCCAGCGTTACGCCTGGTTTCTTATCGTGGGCACCTGGGACAGGTAGTACTTGTAAATTTAAATAGCAACTAACAGTTATAGGCATCAGTTAGTTTCGAAGTCTACTATTCTGGAGGTATGCCACTTCTAAATGGAAATATAACAGATAACTATTATAAGTTTATGGAAATGCCTGTATCTCCTCAACCTACCGTATGATACCGGTATCAGTGGAGTATCATTGCAACAGGGGGTTATTTTTGTGAGCAGCACAGTGGGGGCTTCCAGCGCAGTTGTGCCAGAGATGGCACAAACAACTTGCCTCTCTGTTTGGAGTCTTTACGACACGACACAGTGATTTTGTTCTCTCTGTTTTCTTCCTCCCTTCCTTCAGAAATTGGGTAGGTTTAGTCATCATTGTGTACACGTACAGTACCACTTGCCCACAGAGGCAGATGTTTGTTTTGATTTTCTCCCGCGCCGATATTGTTTGTTTTGATTTTAAAAAAGGCAATTTTCATCCCACTCCCCCGACTGTAATATGCATACCCCATCACCCGCATAGCCATCCTGAGGCCGTAACAATTGCTGCACTCTGCGCCTGCGAGCACTTCCATCATTTTTTGCGACCCCGGACCAATTGCCCTGCGTTCTGAACATCCTGCACTTCCTGTTCTGAGAGACAACACTCGGGAGTCTTCAGACCTTCTCCACCATTTTCCTGCCTTGGAGCCCTGAGCGAAGGCGGAAGGGAGGAACAAGCAAGCTGTGATCAATGGCCCGGGAATAACGGAACCTCAGAAATCTGAAAAGGAAGGGACGCTTCTTCCTTCTGGTGAAAAAAAAACAAGCAAACAGAACAAAACAGAGAACCTGCCCACCAGAGCTACTTTGTCTTCCACCTTTGTTCAATTCAGATTTCTTTCGTTTGTTTGTTCGCGCCAGTTAAGACGAGGGGTGCTGCAGCTGCCACTGTTTCGTGCCTAATCAACATCAACAAGACGGCGACGACAACAGAACAAACACGAGAAACCCGCACAATTTCCTCAAGCGAGCGGAGTCGAAGGGAAAGGAGGTCTCATCGAGCATAGCAAGACTTGGTCGGCCCCCTCCGCCTAACGACAAGCGCGTACAGGAGCGTTGCTGTGCTAGTTGCGGGGATTCCATCGTGCTCCCCCCCTCCCTTCCCTCTTTCATCCCTCGTTCCTACATCCTGCGTTGCCCCTCTTATCACAAGCGGAGTCCTTGCTTCATAGCCATTCCCTACTGCAACTCCCGCTCCACTGTGAGGGAGGGTGAGAGGAAGAGTGAGATTGTGTGAGAACCTGTTACCACTTTGGTTCACTCCCTAATACTTCTGTCACTCACCACTCTTGCTGCCCCTCATCCTCACAACACATACGCTGCATCCTCTCCCCATCCTCTCCCCATCCTCCCCTCGGCTGTCACTGTCTTCGTGGCCTCTGATCATCTCCTTTCACCTTCTATTTCTCTACACTCACTTTTGTTGTTGCCTGGCAGAAGGTTTTGTCCTTGTGCCTCGCTCCATCCAACCCATTTGAAACCGACCAAATTCATTGCACCAGAACCCGATATCCTCACACCGAAACTCAAGCCCTTTGATAGGCAGGCAAAGTAGCGTGGAACGCATCTCATTACAATCGTTTGATTTCGATTCTTTTTTAATTATTATTTTTGATTCAATTCTCCGAACCCTTTTTTTTTTTTGAGTTATTCTGGGCGTTACGATATCGCTTTGGATTATTTTTTGACGAGATCACTTTTTTTTTTTACCCACGATTCCACAACGATAACGACCTCGATACTCCGACTATAGAAGAACGACACAGTACTCGTGCTTGCTCTTTGGGCAACCAGCCAGCAACAACAGATACCGGTATATATATATCCCGGACAGCCTTCAGTAATTTCTCGATAGACTAAACAAAACACAAACTCCGAGGAGAGATTATAATCACATAGATCTTGTTGGTATTAATAATTCTCCTTTTTTTTTCATTTTCGTTTTCTCTGTTAAATTCTTGATTCATTCATTTTCCTTTTTACTCTTCTTGCCCCAAGGAGCGTTTCTCTGGTGGTTGAGTCTGTCCAAGGCCATTATTATTATTATTATCATTGTTGTTTTTCTTGCGGGTTTTCACGTGGTTAGGTGGATATCAGCACTGGTTTGGGTGAGTCAGCCATCATCCCTAGAGTTCTCCCGCGTTCGTTTGTTGTGGTGTTGTTGGTTGGTGTCCGGACGGCAACACACCCTAAATTATCCTCGCGACACTCCCCTGAGTAATGCTAACGCGTCAACCCCCAGCAACAGCACACCTACCACCCACCCACTTCTCAAATATTATCGGGCATCACCCATACCAGTGCCGGTGCCTTCGAATCTCGTTTCCTCATCGACCCTTTTTCCTCGACAAAAACAAAACTTTTGCCTCACCATCTGCAGAGCCCAGCAGTGCCAGCCCTAGCTCCTAAAACCCAACAGTCACCTTTGCGACCAACTAGAAAGTGTCGCTTCCGACATAATATGGTCGCGTCGTATTCACCTCATCGCCATCACGGCGAAACTGCCACCCTCTTTTCTGCACCACACACAACGTCGCCCTCGCGGCATCACATGCTTCGCTCACCAACTTCTTGCTCATCACCTTTTGCGATTCCAATTCCATCCTCTGTTAAAACACGATCGAGTACAAGACGGCTAACGCCACTAAAATCAAGAGGATCATCGACGACTCCTGTCAGTCCAGTAAAGTTTCCGCTCTCGCTTACGACTACGAGCCACATGAATTCGAGTGGCATGACTCTTCGCTCCGGTTCCTCGAGCCCCCGAGCGAGTCCTCGCGAAAAAATTGCTCTACAGCGTCAGGCTCGCGCCGGGTTGGGTATGGAAAACGGGACTCAGAGCCCGCCATCCACAGGTAGTCCGCTCAAGAGAAGCGATGGTATAATGAATTTGGATCAGGCGAGCCGTGGATCACCTGTCGCGAAGCGACGGTCTCAATTTGGCTTGTATAGTTCGGGGCACAAACAGCAGCATACCTTTGGATCACCTTCGTTCGGTCAATCACCAACGCCTGTTCACCACAATACAACCCCAAAGAGACATAGCAACATAAAAAAATCGGCTGGTCATGGATTCAGTATCGAGAAACCTTCCTTTGCACGATCTCGACCCCAGATTCGCCAGCACGATTTTATCACTCCTTCCGACCCAGCATCCAAGATTCGCCGTGTGACTTCGGTGGATAACTTTCATAGCCTACGACGTGGATCTTTGAGTAGCGGCTCGTCGTTACCCAGCGCCTCTATTCACCCACACCATGGGGCTGGTCCTGCATTGCAATCGACAAGTCATCATCCCCACCCTTTGTCACAGAATACTTTCTCGTCGCAATCCCCTGGGCTAGAGTCGGGAAAAGATGGCAGCGAGGGCTCCAACGAATGGCGGACCCCTCAGAACTTTCGATTTGCAAGGCCTAACCCTGCTGCCTTTCACTCTACGGGGTTTGTCCCAAAACGTGGCCGCCTTATGCACGCAGATAAGGATCACGGCCCTCAACCAGACACACCTTGCAAGAAACCAAACAATGCATTTGGGTCTTCTGCCTTCCAGAGTGGGATGGGGGGAAGTAGGGTCTCTATGACTGATTTCGCAAATACGTCAACACCATTCGGTAATAATGGTGGAGGTGTGAAGCTTGGATTTGGTACCCTCGATAGGAAAGCCAGCACACTGAGTACCGATGACGAGTCGGATCTCGGCCAGTCTCAATCAAGTGCCGATTATGACTTGCCCCCTACACCAACCAAGAAAGTCTATAGTAATATTGGGGGTATATTTAATTCTGCTAAGCGAGCACGTACGGAACAAAGCTGTGAGTCAACTGTATTCCTTCATTCTTATTCGTTCTTGTTACTAATGTGTATGACGCCAGCGGACGATTTGAGAGTTAGGTATAGTGAGAGGGTTGAACCGCAAACCCCGAGGGATAATATCCAGCCACCGGATCCAAGTAGCCTTTCCATTTCTGGCCGGGCGAATCATGCCCATCGGATGAGCCTGCCAGCAACACCTGCGAGAGATTTCTTTTCAACCCACCCCGATTTTGCTAGCACCACAAAGCCGCGCCCACCTCGAACAGTGCAATCACTCGACGGGCGATCAGTCGAGGTTACTGACAGCTTCTTGTCAAGATTTTCGGAAATCAAGCATATAGGATCTGGGGAATTTTCCGAAGTCTATCAAGTCACGGAAGGCCGTCCACGTAGAAACGCTTTCATTGCGTCACTCAACCCATCTACCCCTCACCAACTCGCTACACCAAAACATTCTTCACCGTTTGGGAGCTCGCCGGTTGGGAATAGCGAGCCATTACTGAAAACGTACGCTGTGAAGAAGTCAAAATCAAGATGTTATGGTGCCCGGGAGAAGGGTCGTCGGCAGGAGGAAGTTCAGATTCTCAAGTCGCTTGGGCGAAGCGAACACGTTCTCGAGTTTGTGGACAGCTGGGATGAAGATGGATACCTCTATATTCAGACAGAGTTTTGCGACAACGGAAGCTTAGACAAGTTTCTAGAGCAGCATGGGAACAAAGGCAGGCTAGACGAGTTCCGTGTATGGAAAGTTCTGCTCGAATTGTGCTTGGTAAGCCTCCCCCATTCCTGCGATCCGACATTCTTCTAAGTTATTTGTGGCGCATTAGGGACTTCAGCACATCCATGACTTGGGTTTTATCCATTTAGATCTTAAGCCTGCAAATGTCCTGATTACGTTTGACGGAGCGCTAAAGATTAGTGACTTTGGGATGGCGACGCGATGGCCAGCTTCACGGGAATTAGAGCGTGAAGGTGACCGAGAGTACATCGCTCCAGAAGTCTTGGAGTCACACAGATACGACAAACCTGTTGATATTTTTGCCCTTGGGCTGACAATGATTGAAGCTGCTGGCAACGAGGCGCTTCCCCCCAATGGACCTGAATGGCAAAGTCTGCGTAGTGGCGACCTCAGTGTGGCCCCTATTCTCAGCACTAGTTCTTCTGGAGAGTTGGTCGTCCGCGATGAGGATGGCAATCCCATCTCGACAGTTGTACTCAGTAGCCCATCATCATCTAGTCTGGATAGTCGAATATCTGACTCATCGCAACCACGCCATATCAGCCGACGCGCTTTACGCACTAGAACAGACCCTGCGTTGCTTCATAAACCCCGAGTTGGCGATCTGGTGAACCCTCCAGATTTCATGTTGGAGGGTGGGTTAGAGGAACTGGTTACCTGGATGATATCCGCAAACCCGGACCATCGGCCTACTGTCTCACAGCTGCTGGAAACGGATTCAGTAAGGTGGGTCGAATCAAGAAAAAGATCTCCGGCGACAATCTTCGAGGGGCTTTGGGGACCAGATGTTTTCTCAGCTCGTGTTGCTGAGGAGGAGGACGATGTGATGGTGTGGGAGAAGCCCGAGGACAGTTCTCCTTGGGGCTGAAGATCTGGAGGCAACGGGAGAGTGCAGGGGATGAGAGGTGGATCGGGGGTGGAGTTGCACTTTTACACCTGTTCTGAATAGCCTCTCTTTTAGTTTCCCTTGGGCGATGGGTCAATGGTCTGAGATTTGTGGTATATTGGGATTCTTTTGGTATAGCGGATGGTTCCTTGTGAGATGATTTTGTCAGGAAAAGCACTGGATTTGGGGATTCTTGTTCTTTTGGCGCCCACTTTCTCCGCATATTTTCTCACACTGATGGGCGCACATATTCTCGCTTTGTTACATGATTCATTCTCTTTGGTTAGGAGCATGTTTTCTTTCATAGCTTTCTCTGGTTTCTTCGCGTTTTTTTTGCGTACTGGTACTGGTGCATTTGCTAGGATATCCCTTCGTCTACTGTCTTTCATTGTTTTTTCTTTTTCTTGTGTTTATTTCTGGGATCGGTGGGTTTGTGCTGTTTTTCTTTGCTTTTCTTCTCCATTCAGCATTCATAATTTTGCTGTAGGTTTCTTCATCGTTGCCGCTTTTTTTCTCTTCCAACTGGGTCCTTTCTTCTTTTCGCTTGTTTTACATTTTTCTCCCTACCCCCACCGCTTGTCGCTTTTCCTTTTGTGTGGGGCATGACTAGGTGGCTATAGCTTCTGTCTGTATATAATTAGCGTATTGGAGTGTAGAGAGGCGTGGGGTTCTCCTTTGGACCCGTGTCTACCTGAGCCAGCAGTTTTTCTGGACATTTGTTTGGTCTTTGTTTTTCTCTTCTTTTTTCGTGATTGGTGTAATACCGGTACTTCTTTCCGCGGCATTTTTATGGAGCTTCTGATGGGGTTTGCGGTTGGTTTGTTTCGTTTGGTTTAGCTCCCTAGACTTAAAAAAAGTTGGCTTTGTCCAAGGGGGGGACAATTGAGGGGATGTGACGTTACTCTATGACTTTTTATGAATTTGCATGCTTGGGAGAGGGTTTGGAGAGATAGTCTGGGGATATGAAGGTTGCTTGAAGTGCTTGCTAAATTGTAGATAGAGAGGACAAAAGAGGGTGAAGTTGATCTGTGGTAGAGATGATGATGCGGTTAACAGGGGGTTTGAAGATGAAGTCCATCTCGCTGTGGTGGTCCTGTCCTGTCCTGCTTGGGGGGGGTGCAGCTGGATTCTACTTGGTGTCCGAAGCTATGATATCTTGTAGAGCACTGTACTGTGCTTGGGTAATGTACTGTACTGTACTGGTGTCGGTGTATATTTTCATACTATGATAAGTTTATTAGTATCACACTTGTGCAGAGCCGCGGGCCACAGGTGATAGGTCCGAGTGACAGCCCCTGAATGCGGCTCAGCTCATAATTTCGAACCACCGTTCAGCAAACTCAAATGCAACAACCCCACCACCCCACCACTCCCCCCCACGCAGTGAGGCCAGGACAAAATAATGGCTGTAGTAACCACCCTACGCCAAGTAACATCACCCCTACTATTCCCTCACCGGGACGCATATACAAACCTCCTAAGATCGTTGTGCGCCTCGGGCATCCGCTATAACTCTTCCTCCTCGAACCAATGGAAAGATCGACAGTCCCGCGACGTCTTCGCGAGAAAGGCAAAACTTGAAGAAATGAAGTCCCGTGCCGGCTACAAACTCATGGAGCTGGATCTAAAGAACAAAATTTTCCTCCCCGGACAGACGGTCGTAGACCTGGGCTTTGCTCCAGGCGCATGGAGCCAAGTGGCGATCGACAGGGTCTCACCAACGGGGCGAGTGATAGGCGTGGACATCCTACCAGCGCAACCGCCTCCCGGGGTATCCACATTCCAGGGCTCGATCAAGTCTGCGGGTTTGCGCGAGCTGCTGAAGAATTTCCTCATGGTCCCGGGGCGCGGCAAGGTGCAGGAGAGTCGGCACCTGGCCAAGAGTTACCTGGATCGTGAGAGGGAGGTTGAGCGTGAGGAGGAGTTTGAGGGGATGGCCGAGCCCGGGGAGAGTGATGCGGAGAAGACGGTTGACGTTGTGCTTTCTGATATGTCGGATCCCTGGCCAATTATTTCGCTTACATCTAGGAAGAGTTACGATAACGTTTTTATTAGGTTGATGAATACTAGTGGGATTCCGGTTAGGGACCATGCGTATAGTATTGTATGTTTCACCACCCTCCTGGTATCTGGCTGGACGAAAGGATTGCTGATGAAGGGTAGGATTTGTGTTATACTGCAATGTCATTCGCCCTAGACGTGCTTAGTACACCTGGGGTCTTTGTTTGCAAAGTTTATCAAGGGGATGAGGAGGAGTGTTTGAGGGGAAAATTGAACCTGATGTTTCGCACAGTTAAATGCGAAAAGCCGGACTCCTCTAGACCTGTGAGTTTCTTTTCTGTTTATTTAATGTTTGGGTAGGTAGGGTTTGTTTGACTGATGGTTTGGATTCTCAGGAATCGAAGGAAGTCTACTATGTTGGTAAACACCTCAGGAAGGGCGTTACAAAGGAGATAGTTTTTCCTAAAGGGGATTATTAGACTGGAATGTGGTAGGCTGGGGTGGTATACCGGTATAGGGGACTATGAGCCTGAAATTGTAATGGCCTGAACATCTTTTCAATGCGGGGAAATTGTAATTTCCCGATATCGTTTGTGTTTGGGAAATGGGAATGGGAATATCCTGGGCCAATTGCCTGGATTAAGGGTGGTGTATGGTTTGTTTGTGGTTTGTTTTGTGGTGTATGAATTACTGGCAGCTGGAACCCAATAATAATGGGCTACCGGTAGGGTGAAAGTGTTAGATTTGATTTACCTGGATAACACGGACGGACGTTGGTCTGGAGTGTTAAACTAGAAATGTTGCCATTGCTCTCTCCATCTCGATCCATCACCGATCTTCGCCATCCAGCATCACAGTTGACTACAGTTGACTTTTGGAAGAGGCAAATTACTGCTAAGTTACGCGGCAACTCCCGACCTTGAACATCTGCTATCATAACAGAGCCGCCTGCCCCGCCTCACTCCCCCCACTACTGTTACTTCGCGTTCACCACCCCGCGCATTATGCGCCCGTACACCTTCCGCCTACCCCGTCGGGGATCCCGATTTCACCTCCGATGTTTCTTCCACTACACAACACCTTTTGCCCCCTCGCCCCCGCCGAGGAAAACCCACCCAGCTTCCCCACCGCCCCCGAAATACCTGCACCAACCCGTGTCCTATCTATGGAATTGGCGTCGTCGCGCCCACCCACGGACATGGAAGTCTATCCGTCGGGACATCATTATTATCGGACAGCTATCACGCTACCTGAACGACCAGATCGGACGACCGCCGGAGAATGAGGAACTGGTGGAGGCGTTCTGTGGGATTGTGGAAGCGCACGAGGGGTCTATTATTGTTGACGATTATGCATATGGGCTGCTGAAGGTGTACGAGCATGTGGGTAGTCTTCCGATCGGGTCGATGCGCAAGGCCCTGTCGGTAGTGTATAGAGGGGCTACGGAGAACCAGGTCCTCCTCGCCCGTGCAATGTTCTCTGCGTTGAGGGGCTCGCCGGGAGAGGGGACGCTAATTGATGGGGACATTGTCATGATTGTGCACATGCTGTCCCGGACGGGCAATTCCGTGGAGGCGTTGGAGGTTGCGGAAGAGTTTTCTGGGAAGTTTGAAAGTTTGGAAAACGAGAGGGTTGTTTGGGGGAAGGTTCTCGAGGGCTTCTCGTCTGAGGGGAATGAGGAAGTTTTGCTGAGGACATGGGAGAGGTTGGAGAGGTCCAAGATTGAGATGGATCCAAGGTTGTATACACCGCTGGTCGCCTTGTATTGTGAGAGGGGGGAGCTGGATAGGGCGAAGATGTGGTATCGGAAGATTGTGGAGTCTGGGACTGGGCCTACTGCTTCTGCATATGTTGGGATAGTCAAGGCTTGTTTGAGCACAAAGAATTATGCTTGGGGGAGTGAGATTATGGATACCTTGCTGAGAGAGAGGGAGAAGTTGCACATGGGGAAGGAGGCATGGGGTGTGGTCTTTAGATGGCACTTGGCTCTCGGCGCGGATCCTAAGAAAGTGATCGAATTATTGGATATGATGGTACAGAGAGCAGAAGAGGTAGAGGTATTACCTTCGCCTGACATGACCACAATAAACGACCTTCTCCGCTCGGGGATGGCGGTGGCAGGGCCAAAATTCCCGTTCGAAGACTTCTTGTCCATAGCAGATAGTCGGGGATTCAATCACGACAGAACAACTTTCGAGCTTAAGCTGGAGCACAAACTTAACCAAGGCGACACTGGGGGGGCCCTGGGTGCCTACGAAGACCTCAAAACCGAATCAATCCCACGGGGGTACCACGGAACAGAAGTCAAGCACCTCCTCCGCCACCTCTGCTCCCAGCCTACCCTCGACAGAGAGATCATCCAAACCACCTATACCGACATCTTAGACTGGGGCGTCCGCATCGACGTCGAAACGCTCTGCCCGCTCCTACGCACGCTCCTGGAAGACTGCTCCTTCAAGGAGGTCATCGACCTCCTCACACACGAGAACCTAAACAACCACGAAAAATCCCGAATAGTAGCGCAAATGATGAGCTACATATCAAGCTCGAGCACGAGCATCGAGGCAGCCTGGGACACCTACCAAATTCTCTACCAAGTCTTCCCCGAAACCACCGTACGCCAACGAACAGACCTGATGTCACTATTCTTCGATCTGGGCCGCAGCGACATGGGCGTAATGGTATTCCAGCACATGCGCCTGACGCGAAAACGCAAACCATTAAAGTACACCTACCGCGCCGCGCTCCTGGGCGTGGCAATTAACCGCGACCTGGAAGCGCTACGTGTGGTACACAACGCCTTAAAGCTTGACTACCAATTCGACCCGGACACCCGACTACTCAATTCGCTAATGACAGCATACGTCGCCTGCGGCCTGTCCGCGCGGGCAATCGAGATATGGGAAAACATTCGCCGCTCGGTTCAGGGCCCGGATCACGAGAGCATAGCCATAGCTTTGGATGCATGCTCCCGCATCCCGGAAGGGATTTACCAGGCGCAGGTGCTCTGGGGCCAGCTGCGCGCGGCGGGGTACCAATTCACTGCGGGGGATTACGCAGCGTACGTGGAAGCGCTGGGCCGGAACGGTATGTGGGATGAAGGGTGGAAGATTGCGAAGGAGATGAAGGGGGAGGGTGTGGAGCCTGATGTCCGATTGTAAATTATTTGTCCCCCATCTCTCCTCCCCCCTTGGTGATTTTTGTATGATGGCAACGCTAACTGAAGGAGGGAAGATTGGGCGCCCTGTACACCACCATGATCAAGAAGCGGAAGGACGAAGTCGCTGCCTGGGCCCAGAACTGGTATCCGGACACCTGGGCCCGCGTGGAGGAGCGGTTGAAGGCTCTACCGGGGAAGCAGGTTGATGTTGTATATAGGGATTTCGAAGAGGGGGTTAGAGAGGCGGAGGAGAGGCGACGGCAGGTGGAGGCAGATTTGGCAAATTTGCCTGCTGGGGAGAGGGAGGGGGATGAGGGCAGAGCGGTCAGAGGAGAAGGGGAGGAGGAGAAATAATGGGCTGTATTTATGTAGGCTCGTAGGTAGATTGGTAAATACTGTGGTCGATATGCATCATGAGGTATCACTCGGTGATTGTTAGCGTTCGGTGTTGGAACGTCCTTCGAATATCTGGTATCGTGGACCGCAAGTTAGTGCGGATTCGTACGTTAGCTGGTAATGTGGCGGGTGATGCGGCGAGTGAGGCCGCGTGAGTATCGGCTGGTTCTTTCCTGTGTGAATAGTCGGGCACACCACCCAACTTCCTTCCTCAATCAACCTCAGTTGTTTCAACATTCGGGCTGTAAGTTTACCTAGCGTATGTACCACACGACGCAATGCGATGCAGTACGGTAACTTATATACATACCATAAACTTGCTAGATACTGTTAACTGGGTGGACGTAGGGAGATACTTTAGGTCTTAATGGAGACGTAAGAGAGGGGCAAGGGTTTTTTTATACATGGCTTTGGGGGCGGGGGGGGGGAGGGAGGGAGGGAGGGGGAAGAGGAATTCAATTTATCATAGGTTTTTAAATACACAATCAGCCCCCTGGTACATTGCGGATAAGGGTATTCCTCCCCCTCCCCAACACTGCTCTTCAAAACCATACCATAGTCGGTCGAGGAGATCTAAACATCTAAGCTAATGCATAAAGGGGTTTTAAAGTTTAACCTAGCTGTCTGTTTTAGTAGGGCTTTTAGCATGCTTGTGAAGGTCTGCTCCTCTTTTTAAGGGCGCGGAGTTATGATAGGAATATGCAGCGGTGGCATTTTTCTCCTTTCTTGTCCTGCAGCCTGATCGCACAACTTTGTCTCCTGTCACTAATATGCTGAGAGTGATTATCGGTGACCTGAAGGAGGAAGGCTATGGAGGAAGGAAGGGGGAGTGCGTAGAAAAGGCTGTTTTTAGGATCAACACTTCATATTATCGGATTGCTTGGTAGTTGTGGCGTTTTTCTTTGGAAGTGTTTGAGAGAAGTGAGAGCGATAGTGGTTGTGGGAGAACTTATGACTCTGTGTAGGGGAGAGGGAGGAGAGGTTCGTTAGCTCAATTCATAGCGGAATAGTTATGGTTGAATCGGGTGCTATCTTGGGCTGTAGGTCATCGACTGCAGGTACAATTGGATATACCAAACAGCTGAGCGGATTCACCCGACATCACTCTGAGATACCTTGTGATAAAGGTCGTTTGGTAATATGACCGAGGACGAAACTTACCGGGGGTGGGGGGTTTCGAGCCAGCCTAACTCTATCACTGTCACAAAAAACCGAAGGAGATTTTTCCACTGGAAATCAATCCATATGGGACTTTCTAAGGGGTTTTGCTCTCATGCTACAGCAATGGGGAAGCACGGAGCACTCTCTGTCGAAGGCATCTGCCAAGAGAGGTGTTTTTCGTTTTGGAGAAGATGCAATGTTATACATTGCTTTGAGCACTGGGCAGTAATGGGGGAAATATAACCTCTGCAAATTTCTGTGAAATGAGCGGAAATAAGCCGGCAAATATTTCCCGGAAGTGCTTTCAAACCATAGTACCGTACTCCCAAAGAATTCAAACAACCCCCCCAACCGCCTTCTTACCTAGACTTCTTAAAAAAAAAACAAAAAAAAACATATATACCTCAGCAAATCTACAATGGTTGATCTTAGTTTGAAAGCCCCAGCACCACGTCAAGGTGTCAACCACGCTGGGGTCCCACGAGCCATCCGCTGGTTAGCCAACCCTCGTTGGACGGATGATAGCCGAACCATGGCTGAGCCTGTTTGGGCGCTGCGGCCGTTCCCTTCCCTGATATAAATGACCCTCTCCCTCGTTTAAAAAGCGTACAGGGAGAGGGCCATTGGCACAGCAGAAACGGTGGCCGAACCAAATGAATGGCCCCATTGTTGCCCAAACAGACCCTTATACCATGGTCTAAAGTATCCTTCCTGTCAGGCACCCTCCCTATGAGGCGTGTTACCTTGCTCTTCAGCAACAGTAAATACTGCTCGTGGGAGCCGGAACACTCCCGGCAGGCAGGCGCTCTGGCTGTCGTCACAGTCGCAGAGCTCCTCAGCAACAGTGATGCAAATTCCATGGAGAGGAAAGAAGGGGGTTTGGTGGGGAGGATGTGGTATTTATAGAGAACCAGAGAGAGTGCCAAGAGATTTCTCGTGCTGGGGTTTTGCAGAGGATGTGAGGTTTAGGTTTCTAGTAGGGTTCATGAGGGAGTTCAGATATGCCTCCGGCTGTCCAAAACAGTGCACAACCCTTCAGGGCGGATTCAACAGGGGACACCTTGGCATATAACCCAGCCTTAGAGAGTTGCAACTTAGTCCAATTCCCATTGATGCCCTTTTTTATTTAAATAGACTCTGTTCGGCTATGTAGTGAATGGGAAATATAGACGGAGCCAGGGAAGATATTGGAGTTCCAAGATTTAGGTTCTTAGCATTGTTTGGTTGACTATACCACACCCATTAGGCCACTAAGGCTCAACATCAGGGCTCGCAGTTAAGGTATGGTAGATTTCTTTGGATGTATCCCACAAATTACTCCACTCTTGTCTCACCATTAGCCTTGCCTCTGGTAAACTGTACTGCCAGAGGCTACTCCCGTGAGATACTGAGGGGATCATTCTTCCTTGGTAACAACTATGGCATGGATGTGTATATAAATCGAGGACAGAAACCCTTGGAAGGATCGCGGAAGTTGTAAACACAATTGGTTATAATGTACTCGAGTACTCGAGGGCCTTATACGAGTTCAACAGTAGGGAATCGGTTTTAACATGCAGCAATGTAAGCCTCTCCTGCCTGGTTGAGAGGGATATATAGGTTCTTGAGGGTAGACATAAGTATCGAATTGAGAGCTCGGAGAGGAGAAAAATGATGAAGGGGAAATAGAGGTCAGAGGAGAGCAAGATATATCATCCATATCCCTTGCCGGTTGATATGACACAGTGCTGTGGGCTATTTGATTGCTTTTGTAAGGTTGAGTCTAAAGTATAGTATTGTGTCAATCTTTGCATAATTACACCTGTGACTATAGATCCACACTGCATCTGCCTAGGGCTTTGTTACAAAGATTTGATTGTTGGTGCCATATTAAGGATACAGTGCCCTTGAACCATGACCTATTGCCAAAAGTTACTATGCCCCACAGCTAGCACCCATCTTCTATAAATTAAGTTTTTTCTTCTTCCTTTCTCTCTTCCTTTCTCCCTTCCTCACACACAAACATCAGCTTCACAGCTTTATCCAAACAACTATCTCTTCTCTCAACTTCATCAAAACACTTCAAAAATCAAAACTCGAAATCAACAAACACTTAAATAAAATGCTTATCTCAAGGATCACCTTTCTTGTTTTTTCTCTCCAGGCATTCGTATTGCCTGCTCTTACCCACCCTGTTGAAGACCAACCTGAATCTCAAAACTTGGCCTCGAACTTTTGACAAGCCCTGGATGTGCTTGCAACTATCAACGACCCAACTCCGAAATTCTTTGCGAATATCGCTATCACTGATGGGATCACCTTCGAGAATATCACAGCACAAGTCAGCTATGTCTGCGAGACAACTGGAGGATCCCCAAGCGTCCACTGGCTTCGTGAACTGGCTGGGCGATTGCGCGGTGAATGGAAACACCAGGAATGCATGCAAAAGAACAAGTTTGGAAGCAAGTGTACTCAGCTCAAAGAGATGGGTGATGCAGCTGTTAGCATTTGTGGGAATTATTTTCGCTGGGTTTATTGTGACTATGTTGGGGAGGCAGGGTTTTGGATCACAGATCATTGTGCATGGAATGGGCTGGCTGGGGGACAATTCTTCCTGGAAGATGGGGCAGGTACAAGGCTTGCATTTCATAGGAGCTAAGGGAGGGTGCTGGAGTAGGGAAAGTGAAATAAAAAATGGTGATTGAGATTGAAGGCTTTCATGTAACTAGATGTTTTGAAAATATGAACTACTAGTATCCAATTATGTCTTGCTCTCTAGAGTCGGTGGAGTTGTTCCCTTTTCGCGATCATATGGTTAAGGATTTGGTTTTAGAGGTGAGTGTAGTGGGATTGTTTTTTATTTTTAGGAACCTAGGAAGCGGATTAATGTTGGGGTGTTTATGCGGAGAAGGCTGGATAGTGGTTTGAGGATGGGTGCCGGTAATGGGCTCGGGCGTCCCGTTCATGTCCGTCTTTAACGTTCTGAGGGGATGGACAGAGCGACATCTTGATATCTAGAATATACTGTAGACGGTGCCATAGAATGAGATGTTGAGTACTTATTACACACCTTCGACGGGTGGCAAAAGCCCAGTGAAAAAAACGAACAGTGGGTGCTCATTTTGCCGAGTGATGTCTCATGGCCACCAACCGCTGTTATATGGCATACAGGATACCGGACCATCTGGAATCCCGCAACCAAATAAAACTATAAAAAAAGGAACTTCATTGAACTCTTCCGTAATATCTAAAATTCAAAGGAACCACTACTGCCGCCACTAAAACTAATATAGATAAAATCTTCACATGAGTAACCACACTGCAAAACTAAGACAAACATGCACGGGCGGGGAAAGGGCAAGAAATCCGACCTTGAAAAAACGCCGCAGTACAATGCAAGAGGAGGAAGAAAAAAAAAACTAATACTACTATTACTATTTCCCAAATAACTTCTTCAACCCCTCAGGCCTTTTCTTCGTAGGTGAGAACTCATTATTGAACGCTGATACACTAGGCACTAACAAACTGGCGCTCCCCGCCAATGCACCGGCCAAACGTCCTTCTCCAGCGTTCTTCCCATTCTTCCTCTTCTTCCCCCCCGCTGCCGCTGCTGTCGCCGTCACTTGTGGGGCAGATGACTCCTCACCCTCGGCCAAAGGTGCAAGCGTAAGTCTCCCGCTACCATCGTCTTCGGTGAATAGAGTCTTTGCGGCGGCGGGTTTCCGCTTTCGTGGTTTCGGCTTAGGCTTTTCTACCTCTTGCGCTGTTATTACTTCGGGAACGTCAGGCTGGACGGCGGGGTTTTTAGCTTTGCGCTTTCGGCTTGCCCCGGCGAGGAGAATTTTGGTGGGTTCTTTGGATTCGATTAGGGCTGGGATCATGGTTGTTTCGCCGGCTTCTGGGATGTCTGCTTCGCTGGTTACTGCTGCTGCGGTTGTGGTGGTTGTGGTTGAGATAGTGGTGGCGTTAGCAACTGAGGTATCCGCCGCGGCGGTCTGGCGCTTCAAGAATGGGGTTATGCTAAACTCTGAAGTCTTCGGTGGAGTCTTGCGTGGCCGTTTGGCCGAGGACTCGAGGTCCTCCATAGTTAAGGTTGAAGCGCGCTTTTTGGGGTTCTGGGCGGGGAGTCTTGTGGCCATTGATGCTGTTGCTGAGGATGTACTTGTCTTTGCCGCGGTAGCAGCAGGTGCCGGCGCTGGCGCAGAGGCGGCGGAAGCTTTTAAAGCGGCGAGCTTATTTCGAGTACTTTCGAGCTTTGACTCCAGGACTCCATGCTTTGCTTCCCAGTCTTCTTTTGACTTGGCGAGGTCTTTTTCGGCCTTTTCCCGACCTTTTGTTTCCTTGCGGAGCGCAGCTTTGAGGTCTGCAATCTCCTGGGATTTACGCTTACCGTCTTTTTCTGCCTCAGTAGCGGCGGATTCACTTGCCTTCTTAAGGGCTGCTTGCGTTTTTTCCAGCTCTGACCGTAGGGTGATGACCTCTTGGTGAAGCGATTGGTTTTCTGCAGTAGTTGTTTGTCGTTCGCTCTGCGAGTTGAGCCGGAGGGTGGAAACTTCTTGTTGGAAGGATTGGCGTTCCGCAACGCTTTCTTTGTGCTTCTCTTCCCACTCCGCTAACTGCGCTTTTAAGGCGTCAGTGCTCTTCTTATAAGCTTCAAGATCCTCCCTGCGCATCGATAGCTCGCCATCCGCAGTGGAGTTCTTCGCGGCAGTCTTCAAGAGCTCATCTTCTAAAAGGAGGATGCGCTCCTGCAGTGTTTTCTTCGCACCGAGCGCTTCCTCTAGTGATGCTCGTAGAGCTGCAACCTCAGCGTCTTGCTGTTTCTGCTCGCCGACAAGGTTCCGTTGGTATTTCTCCTAGGTCATGACAAATGGTCAGCCACAAACCAATGAGGAGGAATGAAGCAAGAGAGGCGAACCTGCAACTCTTTATTCTTGACCTTATACCTAGCGATCGCGTTCTCGTGCCATCGCAAGGACGCGTATGCCTCCTGTAGTGCTGGTTCTACCTGTTTGAAGTAATCCCTGTCCTCGGAATACTCTTGATACAGCTTCTCATACCGAGCTTCCAGGATCATCAGTTGCGCGCGGACCTTCCGTTGCTCTTCGTCTGCCACGATAATAAGAGTTTCGGCGCACGCCTCGCGGTAGGCAAGGAGAGCATTGGAGGTCGCGACCTTCCGTCGAGCCTGTTAGAAGTAGCGGTCAGTTTTAATATTGGGTGGGGGAGGGAGGAAGTGGGACATAGGCCGCTTACATCGTCGAGTTCGAAGAGCATGTCTAGGTCGGACATTGCGAGAGATAATAGGTAGGGAGGGTAATGAGAGGGCTACTATCTCGGTAGGGATTGTAGATGCTGTGGAAGGGTGGGTATACTTGTATGGTGGGGATAGGGCAGGAAGAATAAAGAAAGGTTTTGGGCTGGGAAACGCGAAGGGAGGCTGGCTGTCAGCAAACAGGCAATAAAACGCCGGTACTTTGCTCGAGCGCTCTTGTGATGCAAGTGTCTCACAGGCAAGCCACACATATTTTGAAGTTTAGCCACAGTTAACCTCTTGATCTAGCCGAGAACGGAAAGATTAGGGGTAATTTCTACTGAACACATTGCCTGAACCTCCTTCGACAAAGCCGCAAGCGAAGCTTTTGTGTCTTCACTCTCACCAATACCTCGGGAACCTCATAGCCTCATCCAATTCACAGCCCTTACACGGAAAGGGCGTGTTGATTTTCTCTTCACAAACACCACCGCCAAATATGCGCTCCCTCGCTCTGATTACAGGACTATTGTCTCTGGCTTCTACACTCCTCTCAACTGCGCTCGCAGATCCCAAGCTTTCAAAGTTCGCTTCGCTCACGACTGGTTCGAAATCAAAGGGCATTCTGAAGCTTGACGACGCTCTCTACACAGAATTAACCACCGCTCCACGGAATTACTCTGCGGTGGTATTACTCACGGCGTTAGACCAGAGGTTTAGCTGTGACCTATGTCAGGAGTTTCAGCCGGAGTATGAATTGCTAGCGAAGAGTTGGATCGCGAAGCACAAGTCTAGTGATGGGTTGTTCTTCGGAGAGCTCGACTTTGCAAATGCTAAGGCTACTTTCCAGAAGGTTTGTTGGTTATACTCGAGTCTGGTTATGGTAGATTGGGGCTTACATTGAGCTTGTTTAGCTGCGATTGACGACTGCTCCCATCTTGTATTTGTTCCCTCCAACCACCGGAGATGATGTCGATGTCGCACATATTGAGACGCCATATCAGTTCGACTTCACTCAACAGTAACCACCACTTTGCCTTCTTTTTACCATCAGTTGAACGAGCTAACTTTGTATTAGTGGCATTCCCGCTGAGGCAGTTGCCCACTTCATCAGCCAACACACCGCACATAATCCTCCGGTTTCTCGTCCGTTTGACTACGTAAAACTTGGTGGCATGGCTGGTGCTTTATTGGTCGCTATTGCAATCGTCAGCATCGCCTTCTCCATTATCAAGCCCATCATCTACAGCCGCAACCTCTGGGCCGCCGTCTCCCTTATTGCTGTCCTCTTGTTCACCAGTGGGCACATGTTCAACCACATCCGTCACGTCCCGTACGTTGTTAACGACGGGCGCGGCGGTGTCTCTTATGTCGCTTCTGGTTTCAGTAATCAATATGGCTTGGAAACTCAGATTGTAGCTATTGTTTGTATGTTCACCTATTTTTGCCTTTCGCTCACCGTTTAGACTATAGCTAATTAGTATAGACGCCCTCTTGGCATTCGCTACTATCTCATTGGCAATGAAGACCCCCCGCATCGAAGACCCCGCTCGGCAGAAGGCTGCGATCCTAATCTGGAATGCCATCCTCTTAGTCGGGTTCAGCTTCCTCATGAACCTCTTCAAGCAAAAGAACGGAAGTTACCCTTTCTTCTTGCCACCGTTGTTTTAAAAAATTGTACCGCGTTCCATCTTAAAAGATAGATTAGGGTGCGGAAAACTAAGGCCGGAAGTGAAAGCAAAATAAGTGTATTTCTATTATATTGGGTATCTGGGACTCTAAGGAACCAAGAAATGGCAAAAGAGCGACAGGAAAGGTTTCCCTTCACGTTTGCCATGAATTTAAACGGAGCGGAAGGTAATGGGACGGCAGGAGGCGTGATACCACTTTGAGGTTGATCAAAAATAAATAAAAATAAATACAAAGCTTGAGCATGAAACCGACGCGTCAACACATGACCTCTCACTCGCTTTTTCCATTTCGCCAAGCTTCACCCCACCTAATCAGAGCCTAAAATCCGGGTAACGAAATCCCTTATTTATTTAGTCCCCCACGCCTCACCACTCCCTCCCCCACCAACCATCTTTCCTTTTGTTGTCCTATCAATCTACAGTGATTCCCACCTTCACCACAACCATATTGTACATACTATGATGATGCCTTCATGCTAATAAACCACATCGGCCACTGCCCCCGAATTAATCTCTATCCGTTCACCCATCCACCAATTGCCACCAACTGCGTTCTACTTTGTATCCACCTTTATTCACTCCATAAAGAGAGGGATTCACTCGGAACGCGGAGATCGACAATTGCCTGGCCTGAACATCCTCATTATACCCAGTTTTCAATATTATTGAATTTGGGCTGGTGTTTTTGCTACATTCTTGGTGGGTGTTGGTTATTCTCGTATTGGGGGGTTGTGCGTAGGGAATAGTACACACCGGAGAGTGTCTTGCTATGTTTCCTTGTACAGGGATTTCTGGGGAGAGTGGGAAGTATGAGAGTACTTTAGTAGACCACACTTCTTCACGTTTGTTTGAGGAAGTTAGACTTATATAAGGTTCTAGGCAGGGGGCTCTCAAAGACTATATAAGGGTTAGACCGATTAAGGGAATAAGGTGCCGTACGGATCACGGAATATTCTTAAAGGTCTATGTATGCTAGTATCATAGCTTCAAACTATCAATCAATAAACCAGAATAAAGAGGCCCTGGCGTGAGGCTCAATTATTCTAGTTCTTACAGTGCGCTAAGTATGCCACCATAACGCAATCTATATAGAAGTGGTCATGATAATTCCCACTTTGCAAAGGACTCTTATTCAGCCCGGAACCAAAATCTCAAAATAACGTAGAGCTGAATGAATAAAAAATCTACTTTATCCTCTCTACACTTGCATGGGGAAATAGACTCTGCAACACAACACAAAGAAACGAGCGTCAAAAAGCCCTCAAATGACTTCCCTCCGTTGTCTCTGGTACGGTTACGCCTGCCTAGACAGTACTGTGGTTGAAGGAACCTTTACCCCCCCACACTAGTTACAAAGCTATACTCCCTTTACGCTGGCACTCGCAGGGGTGCTATGCTGCCTGGCACGCCTACCCGGGGCAACGATTTTGCTCCAGGAAACTAGGCGGGAAAGATTCTAACACTTGGCACACCCGCATCATTATGATAGCAATAGAGCGCTGTGGGCCGCGCAAGCGGTGTATGTCGGGTGTAGGGTATTGAGATTGCCAGAGGAGGGCATTCTCTATGTCGGCAGGTTTGAAGCTAGCGGATGGAGGCTGGGTTGTCTTGGAGATGTTCACACTGTGTGTGTGAATGTAGGCCTCCTGGAGGGAAGGCGAGTGTGGAGATTTGGTAAGGAATACGGTACTCAACTTGAATAAGCCTAACGTACGAATTATGGTGTTTTTTTCTTCAAGCCTTTTGTATTCTTTGCTTCCTTCCCCTTTGTGATCGCTAGCTAGCATCGCATTGGGCCCTGTATTTTTATACTTCGCCTGCTAACGGGGCGCCTGGCATTTTTAGCCTATATTTTCACTTTTTCACTTTCTTTCTTTTCTTGTTGTTTTTAGTGCCCCCAGCTATACCTGCCCTATTGTTTTCTATCGGACTTTGTGGTCACTTCCGCTGTATTGAAAGAAGGATATGTTACCAGTATCGGGTTGGAGACTGCCTGTGGCGCAGGTTCCTAAGGGATACCTTCCGAGCGTTCGGGGCGGTGGTGGTGTTGAATATTCCGATGAGTGTTGGTCCTGCATTTCTACTAAATATGAACAAGGACTCTGAGGGATCTACGGTAGGGCATTCAGCTGTCATGCGCGTCCTTGAATGCTCGAGCTTCTGTTATACCACTTCTAGGTAGATATATACTAGCTATGCTGGACCTTTCCATAGCTGGTTCTCCCCGCTACACTAGTATTGAGGCACTCGGGTGCATTTTGCCCAAAATCGGTATCAGGTTGCCCTACCAATCTACTGAGCATGGGTCTGACGTCAGTTTACGAATCCAAATTGTCGAAGATATGATACTAGAAAAGCAGTCAACAGGTTGTGAAAAGACGGGTAGAGGGTTGTTTGAGCCCACGGTTGTCATTTCCCTTGGGGGGGATAGTGCTCATATTTGATAAACTAGGGAGCCGAGAACTCAAAGCCGGAAAACAACTCTGCGATTTCGGTGTTTGAGAGAACCCAACCCCTGGATAAATCATGAGGGATCACTCGTACCCTTAGTCTGTCGGTGGTGTTGCAATTATACTTCCGGATATGCACTCCATACGTTCTTGAGCTTCCTAGTTCATACTAGTTTCACTTCAATGTCATCATAGTTTAAGCTCAACTTATTCGCTTTGGATATTTCATTTATTTCACTGCTCAATCTGTTAATCATCGATGTAACTCTGTACGCATCAGATTTCTTTCGCCTTCCCTTTGTTACCATTGACTTCCTTTCTACTGCGGTTATGTGTTCTCGTTGCGCAGCGTAAATAGCTGGCCTTCCGCCCCCTCAGATAGAATGTAGTTCTTTATGGTTTTTCGTTTACTTAAGCCTTCGGTATAGAGCTTGACTATTTCGATATTTTCAACAGGTGGGTCTCCCAAGAAATTGGTGGAATATATACCAGTCTGAGACCTTGATAATTTATTTCCATATTTTAGAACGGCGAGATTAGTTAGAGGATTGGTAGTCAAGGCGGGATGGTAAATGTATACGATCGCAGTAGGAGCCTCGCTTGTGATGGCCGTGTTCTCGGCGGTGGGGTGAAGGTACTGTCTCCACCGTACCGACGACAAGACTGGGCCAATGACGAAAATGGGTTAATTACCAGTAATTTTGGAACCATAATCTTGACATCTTTTTTTGCCCACCAAATACCCCTGTTCGTCGCCTACCCGGTTTCGTCCTGTGTACTGAGAAGACTGTAGTGGGGCAATTGGTCACGGTCCTGAGCGTTATGGGGCTCTCGCCCCATTTTCAGGTCCTCGCCATGGTAAGTAAAGGGGAGAAGGACCCTTTGGGGATGGGTACGTTTACTTCCTTCCCCTTTCACTAAGGTAAACGTGTTCCAGAGTGTGCTGGCCTATACACACAAATGCTAACCACCACTAAGACCCCCATCCAAGCTAAACCTATCACATTGCTCAAGCCTGCTTATGTCTTCCTATGCCAGCGAATGCCTTGATAACTCCTAACTCTCCCTCTAAATACCGGTATAGGACAGTACTTCTAGACTAGAGAATATATCGCATTGGGAACTTATATAGTTGCCCCCCCCCCCTAAATCACAGGAAGCAAACTAACTTTTCTTAATAAAAAAAAAGGAAGGAAAATTTTTTAAAAATTCTTGCTCCATTTTTTGTTTTTCTGCTACACCGCCGATCGCAGACCCTACCCTTACAGGTAGGGCCTAGAGTCGGATTCTACCACCTCGCAGCAGGTTCTGATTTGCGCTACAGCCTTATGGAAGGCTTAAGGTCTTCAGTCTCCCAGTTCCTGTAGGGCAGGACTGCCCACATCCCCTACGTGGCGGAATGTTCGATAATAACTCATTTTGAGAGGAATCGAACTCCTGGGCTCCTGCTAATTGCACAGAAGGTTATTAGTTTCTTGACATGTTAACCACTGCGCCAGCTAGGCATTTTCACATGATGTCGATATCGGAACTGATACTTATCCTGCTGTTTTTGGATATCCCCCCCCCCCGAGGCTTGGGGTAGCGATATTATAAAATCTATTGAATATTTAATGCATTGCAGGAACATATACATCCGTGAAAAAGGGAGAATTGTAAATATTAATCACTGACAGCTGACGCTCCCTTGTTTTCTCCATGGGCTTTTGGAGCGTCTGTCCAGTTCCGTGAGGCTTGGTACGGCGCAGGCTCCCTGGACCTCCATCCCCTTCCGATACCGCTAGGGGAGCTTCTTTGTAGCAGGCTTTCGTGGGGGTTGTTTTGAGGCCATAGATTCTGACCAACTCACGCAGTACCTTCAGGTTCTATACCTGTATTTAAAGCTTGGACGCAGTCTCCGGGGAAACGATCAAAGTTTCCTAACAGCCGAACCGAAGGCCAACGTTCTCTTGATAGTCGATCATAGCATGTCTCGAGCCATTCCCTACAGCTACCCTCATGTCTTCGATCCAACGGAGGCTTCATAAATCACAATTCTGCCCATGGTATGGTATTAGTGCTTCGCAAGATCTCGAGCCAAAAGCGCGCATATCACAACATGCCTTACTCCTGATGGCGCTTTTTGAGTAGGTCTAGCTGTGTTGACTCTAAAACAGGCGGGTTTAAATACCTTATTCAAAGCCACCCCTGAACTATCATCGCGCTATCATCTCCTAGATGTTCTTCAGATACTTGATAAGGCTTTGTTTAGCTGTGATGGTTCTGTTCTGTTGTCTTATACAAATAACTGTTTCAAAAGGGAGAGAAGGCTATTTTCACAGCAGAAACGGCCGCCCAATGGAACAGAACCATCACAACTAAACAGGGTCTAAGCATGTCTGAAATAAATCTTCCTGCGAACGGGGCACCAGAGGTTCCTAGGAGATAAGAATTCACTAGCTAAGTGAGGATTAATCCTAGAAATATGAGGTATATATTAAGTACCTTAGCTTGTGCTCACCACAAAATGCACATAGCTGCGCAGATGATAACGACGAAAGCCGTAAAAAGACGAATATACTCGGCGAGGTCCATGGAATACATCACTTGGGCCCTTGGTTTTGCCCTACGACCGCTTGCTCAACCGCCAACAATGAGAGATTCGAGGAGAGGCAAGGTAGTAAAGAAAGTTGCAAACCCAATGTGGCTACAAAGCCTGGGTATGATACCGGCAATCTCGCTGGAGTAAAGCCTTGTTTATATACGGGATATAGAGAGCTATTGCGCAACCTGGGCAACCTGCAACCCGCCGCTGTACACTCACAGAAGGGAGATCTATTGAAGGCCCGGGATCGGGAATCACAGTTCGCTCACTAAGTCCAACCCCGGGTTTTGCTAACTCGATCTTATCCATCTTGCTCAATCGTTTCAGCTAACCACGCTTAGGACATGAGGCTTTCGGCGAGCGCTCGATCTCCGCCTCGATCTCCGAGTCCAGTACAAGTCCCTATGGGGAACAAACACCCGCAACGTCCCAGATTACACTGAGGAATCTTTGCGAATCCTCACATTCCGCAGGGCGGTTCTAAGAGCAGCTGACGATATTACTAACTTAGCCAGCTGCTTTCATACAGTTGGGGATAACTCACCTTCCTCCCTTGATTTTACATGAATCCTGGCTTCGCCTTTTGCGCCTCCAAAAAAAACACCCGGAGCCTAATCTTTGACTATAAATAAAAATATAACAGAAGGCCCAAAGCCACCAGTCATAAAGGCTTAGCCTGGGTAGTGATCGTGAAAGTACTGAAGGTTTTGCAAATTCCCCAAGCGAGCGAGGCGGGGCAGTATTAGGGTCTATCCAAAAATTATTGCAACGGCACGGAATCGTGCAGTAGAATAGGATGAGGTGGAAGCAGGGTTATATTGCTCCCCAAACATAGAATATCACTCGACACCTTGGTTCTCCATTCCGGGTATCATAGGTTGAAATCAAGAGCGCCACACCAACCAGTCAATTCTCACTGCAAGCTAAGATTGGAAGCGGAAACAAAGAGAAGAGACCAAGTCCTTCCTTAATATGTCGCGCATGATGCTTGCTATGGAAATGTAGGTGCCCCCGCATAACATCAGTGCCCGAGGTGATTCGAGTAAAGAACTGGGAAACATACAACCTGATATGCAATGGAGTGCATGCGTCACCAAACCTCGAAACGGCAACGGACAAAGAAGACCTAATGAGAGAGGTGGTTGGCGCGGCTTGATCCTAGTGCAGAAGTACACCCGCTCCAAGAACAAGGAAAGCAGGCCGAAGAGTACTTTGCAGATCATATTGTCAGGTTCCAAGCGCGCTCAGCGGTAGAGAGTCTCAATAGAACTTCTAGCAATGGATGCCCGGCCTCAAGATCTTCCAAGTGCTCTCCTGCTAGGGATTATGTGCTTCACTTGTACTAGTAGTCATACTCGAGTACCATCTCCACTGCTTGATATGTAAGAACCAGATCCGAAAAAATTGACTATGATTTCTTTCTTTTTCCCCTTTGCGGACTTGCGCAAAACCAGCCGCTGACATGTGAGCAGGAAGACCACTATCTACCTTTTCTACCGATTTTCGAGTATCCATTGTAGTGATGAAAGTGTCAAATTTCCCCACATTTCGATAAAAACAGGCCATCACCGGCAGCACCTCCTCTAGATGCCCAGTTGTCCCTGTATGCAGCGGAATACGTTGATACAACTTCGGACTCCCCATCCGTATACAAGTATATGATAGTGCTTCTAGACTAGAGAAAAGCATTCAAAACCTATAGCCACTTTCCTCCCTAAACCAGTAGTAGTATCAAATCAACTTTTCTTTAAAAATTGAACAATCAATTAAAAAAATTCTTGCTTCATTTTTGTTTTTCTGCTACACCGCCAATCGCAGACCCTACCCTTACAGGTAGGGCCTAGAGTCGGATTCTACCACCTCGCAGCAGGTTCTGATTTGCGCTACAGCCTTATCGAAGGCTTAAGGTCTTCAGTCTCCCAGTTCCTGTAGGGCAGGACTGCCCACATCCCCTACGTGACGGAATGTTCGATAATAACTCATTTTGAGAGGAATCGAACTCCTGGGCTCCTGCTAATTGCACAGAAGGTTATTAGTTTCTTGACATGTTAACCACTGCGCCAGCTAGGCATTTTCACATGATGTCG
>Ga0307509_10001748_pt1 | contig 36133 bp, 39 predicted proteins | sample 10_EM_MG_FD_202245 | JGI IMG/M metagenome (GOLD analysis project Ga0307509, IMG submission 202245) | Populus trichocarpa ectomycorrhiza microbial communities from riparian zone in the Pacific Northwest, United States - 10_EM | ecosystem: Host-associated > Plants > Roots > Unclassified | place...
CGTCTATTCCGTGCAGACATACAAACATATCCAATAAGGTCTTCAATCTGGGCTTGGGAAAGAGTAGGAGGGCGACCGGATCGCTTTGTCGGTGTTGCAGGAGATGTGCATGCGTACTGAATTTGATGTTGTGAAAATCCAGTTTTTTCATGAATTTGCTGATACTTCCATCCAATAGAGCGTAGGAGCTGGCATTCACGTCTTTCGTCTCGGGTTAACTGCATTCGCGGCATATTTGTTGATAGTTGAAAAGTGCGAAAATGATAAGGTTGTAAAGGGTTAAAAGGATATGGTTGTGAAAAAACTTTCTCTCATGTTTCGTCTTGATACTTCATATTAAGCTAGTACTTAGTGAAGTTAGTTTACTGCTATAATCCCTGCTAGTGGGACATCCCTGCTAGTGGAATATTCAAAACTTAGGTGCTGTACCTTCGTAGACACCAAGCATTTTATCATACCTACTAATACGGTACTAGTACCATAGGGCACTTCGCGTCATGGGTTTTATCAGTCCAGAGTCTGGTGTTCATAGTCTACCGGTAATATAATAGGACAATGAGCATGCTCATGGTTTCACCCTTCATGATCCGATTTCGCCATGTGCCGTGTTAAACCCAAAAAGAGATCCACAGCATCGCTGAACATCCTCCTCAGTAACGGCCGTTTCCCGGTGTCCATTGACCTCGCCCGACAGCTTAAACTAGCCGGCCACAATGTCTATCATACGTTGTAGACACAATGCACTATCACGTGTACAAGTTCTCCAACTCCGTTAGGAAAAGTTACCAGGTACCCGCACCACATATCGACGCAGTAGAGTACACGGAGGGCGTGCAGCGTGCGGTAGAGGACGCGAATATAGACTTGATAATCCCAATGCACGAAGAGTTACTCCATCTGGCTGAGCAAACCTCCGACGTCAACGGTAGGGACAACCAGATCGTGTGGAAACGTTTATTCGCCCCAGACTTCCAAACTCTAATACGTCTACATAATAAGCTGGAATTTAGCCAGTTCCTGAGGGAAGCTGGCTGCGAGGCCCCCCGCTCATGGCTGTGTCAGAGCATGGACGATGTGCGGGTGCTACCCCACGGGGAGATAGAACTAGCTCTGAAGCCAGTGTACGGTCGTGCAGCGAAGAACATTTGTCACTTAAAGCCCAACACCCCGTTACCGGATAAGGTCGACGTTGGTCCTGAGAACGAGTACGTCGCGCAGGAGTGGATCACCGGGAATCGATATTGCTCCTACTCCGTCCTGCGGGACGGGAGGATCTTCGCATTCAGCGTGTACCCTGTCCTTGACACCATCGACGGGGCCTCGTGCGTTTACTTTCAATCAATTGAGCACGCTGGCATCCGCGCTTACGTTGAGCGAATAGCAGATGCACTCCCAGGTGTGAACGGACAGATTGCGTTCGACTTTATAGAAACAGATAATCAACTTGTCGCTATCGAGTGCAATCCCCGCGCTACGTCTGGAATACACCTCTGGTCCGGGGCTCCTGATCTTGCCTACTCGTTTACATGGTCTTCACCTGCGGTGGCCGGGCCGGGCGCCAGGAGACAGCTTATTCCTGGAATGCTCATGTGGTAGAAGAAGAGTGCGGGGCCGGGAGAATACCTGAGGCATATGAAGAGGTTGATAGGGACTAGGGATGTCACGTTCAGCGGGAGGGATTTGCTGCCAAGCCTCATGCAGCCGTTCTTGCTTACGAGCTATTATGAAATCTGTCGGGAGAGGAAGATGAATATTTCTACTATGTTTCAGTGGGATTTAGTGTGGGACCCTGGGGGAGAGAAGTTGGAGAACGTGAGGAGGTTGTTAGCGAGGGAGGGAAGGGGAGAGACAGATGGAGGAGGGACGAGTAAGGATGTGGAAAGACAGGAGAGGAGGAGGTGAGGGAGGATTCGGGTGTTGGAGTGGAAAGGAATGTCTAGAGCGAAGAGCAGGGTAGTACGAGGCCCGGCAAGAAGTTATAGAGCAGTTATCGAAGGTTAGCTAGCAAAATCTAGCCCCATCTATTCTATTATTGGGCCACCCTTGTATACAGTGTATGATAGAGGTTACAGATCAGCTCCCGAATATTATCTTATGCCCGTCAGTTCAGGTCATTAGTGCAGCTTTTGAGGTTTCTTTTTCTTTCTCCTTGTGGGAAGGTATCTTCTGTTTATTTTGTTAGACGCGTATGTTCTCCCTGTATGATGAATACTCTTACTTTAACGAGATATATTTTGTAAATTGACCTCTGCATAAGCATCATATCTCACTCGTTACATTTTTAGCCATTTGCGCTTCTGGCCGCAGAGTCATCACCTCACTATGATAACCCAGCCTTGTTCGATTGGTATTATCGGTATATCATACCACACGAGTATGATCGTACATTTTCAGTATTTCCTCAACCACTAATACTTTATCCATCACAGGGGTTGGTATAGTACAAGCACGGTAGATATAGTACAAGTACCGGTACTGATATACCGGTACAAGTAATACCGGTACCGGCAGTCCTCTGCCGTTGGGCCGGGCCATTGCACCACCACACCCCAGTTCATGCAACTCCCGCATCAAATTTGTTTCACAGAGCACCCATCCCACCTCCCACTTAATCAGGCCCCCATCTCCACTTTTTTTCCCAATCCTATCACCGGCACTACCAACCGACCCCAAAAGAAGACAGCCCGCAAGGTTAACCAAAAAAAGCAAAGCGCTCAAAGAAGGAAGAAAAATAATAAAAAAAGATGAGCACCAATCCCCCAACCTACTTCCGTGAGGACGACCTACGCTACTTCCCCTTCTGCCTCGGCCATGCCTACACCTTCACCTCCTCCTCCTCCCCTACGGGTCCTGGCAACTGCTACTTCACGAGCTTAACGCAATACCTACAGTACCGCAAAGCGCAGATCTTCTACGACCGCCGCGCGGCAGAGGGCATCCTCGCGACGCGGGACGTCTCCGTGATCATGAGCATCTCGCGGCGCATAAACGGGTTGCAGATAGAGGTGTGGAACGGGTTGCGTAGCGCGGTGGTGCGCGAGGGGCTTATGCTGAAGTTCGGACAGAACGAGGAGTTGCGGAGGTTACTACTGGACACGGGGGATAGGGAGTTGGTGTATGCGGCTGCATCGAGGGAATGGGGGGTTGGGTTTGTGGTGAGTTTGGCTTTCCTCTTGGAGGTGGGGGCGGCGGTGGGCCGAGCTGATGGGGGATAGCCGGCGGATGCGGGGAGGAATAGGGATGCTTGGGGCTTGAACATTTTGGGACAAGCTTTGATGGGTGGGTTGTCCTTCCCCTTGGGGGATTTGATTGGGATACGGCAGGGCTTACGGGGCCGTATATAGACGTCAGGAGGAGACTGAGAGAGTACGCGGATGCTACGGGGACTTATCCGAAAGCCCGGCCGGCGCCAATCGACATCAAGATGAATAGCTTGGTCGAGTTACAAGGGGGCAGTTGATGGTTAAGAGAGTGAGAAGGAATGAGTTAGGTAGCTTGAGGCAGTGTGATTACAGTCTGGAGAAGATAGCTATCATAGGAAGAGGAGGAACCTTCTCATGACTTCTCACTCTCTGGCACATATTTAGACACTTGGCCCTACGGTCAGGCGGGGATTATCACGCTAATCTGATGAATTACGATACCACGATTGCGAACTTCTATCTATAGTAGGTGTATTCCCGCTTGAATTAAGTTAGTGAGCACTTATACCTGCCTACCAAACCGAATACACATTGCTTACTTCCGCGATATCACATCACCCAGCCCTCTTCCTCCACCCCCCAATAGCCCTCCCAACCCCCCCTAAAACAACCCTAGCAAACCAAGGCGTACCCCAAAGACTCACTGCGATCCTAATAGGCAGCAAAGCCTTCACAACAGCCCAAGCCGTAGCAACCCTACCCCCCCACGATTAGCCTTCCACACCCTCCCTCATTCCCCTCTGTCCCCCGATTGAGAAAACACTTACTCAAACAATAATCTAGCCCCCTCTTCCCCTTTAAACCTCTCCCACCCTTTCCTCCGCACCTACCCCCACACCCTATTAGCCTACGAATCACGGAGAAAGTAAAAACATACATATTTACCAAACTTCTCCATCCCCGCTGTCACCCAATCCCCCGGCAGCCCCGGCGGTGTCCAGCGCGTTTTGTGGAAGAACAGGAATAGCCCACCGAGGGGCACGATTGCTGTGAGCTCGTGCAGGATTAGGAATGAGGTTATGTGGGAAAGGGGGCGGTTGCGAAAGTGGGTGGCGTATTTTTGGAGGGCTTTGGGGAGGGTAGGAGGTTTTTCCGGTGAGGGGAGGGGAGGGCTTTTTGGGGTTGTGGAATAGAGGCGGGGGAGGGGGCGGGATTTGAGGAGTGGGAAGCGGCGGGTAAGCTGGAGGAGGGGTAAGAGGCGGGACATATTAGGTAGCATTAGGTAGATTGTAGATAGGTCGATTTGGGTGGGGGGAGCTTTGGTGCTCGGAGTCGGAGGAATTAACTAATCTTCAAGCTTTCTGGCACTCTGAAACTGTGATATGCAGCCCTAACCCTGGCTGGACATGCACCATCACTCGGACACTGTAACAGGGGTAATGAATATGCAGCTTGTTTTTGAGAATTTCGATTTTGACCGTATCCGGACGGGAAGGGCAGTCTTTGCTTTGGGACAATTTTTGTCTTCGTGAGAGGTGTCATATCCGTCGCCCCGTTTTCTGGTCCCTCTTGTAGGTAGGTAGCCCCAGATGACGGCTGGGTAAGGAGGGGGTTGAGAGGAGGGGGGGAGGTGGGTAGTGGGTGGGCCTACAGGAAGGCGGGAGATGTTGCTCAGATGGGTGGATGGGTGTGTTGGCGATTGTTCTCCTCGAGCCCCCATCCAGACCCTATTATACACTATGCTAGTCCTCTAAGGCCCTGTTTGGCACGCCACCATATAATAATAAAAATGCCATTTTTCATGAAAATGACTTTTATGCTATTTTAAAAAAGTCTCATTCCCCAGAAACAATCGTGTTTGGCAATACCTTCTCATTATTTCAGGGTTTACACCAGTAAACAAAAAAAAACACTAAATCATAGGTTTAGATTAGGTAAACCTAAATATTGGCACACTTTTTCATCAACATTACTGCTTTTATGGAGTTTCCCCACAGTATGATGGAAGAATGCCATAAAAGTAAAGAAAAATGACATTTTTCTTGCGTGCTAAACAGGGTCTAAAGTTTGACTTTAGAGCAACACTCAGAACCTTAAAAATCCCCTCCCCTAAAGCCATCTACCCCCGCCAATCCACTCGCATTACCTCCCACCCACCCCCATAGAAGCCTCTTAAGAACAAATCCAGGTCCCCCAACAGGTCTTCCATATCAGCATCACACCCCACCCATAGAAAAACACACCACCCCTCCGCCTCGCCAGCCACAACTATACCTAGCCCACCAAGCGAGCCCCACTCACCTAATATGGCACCCGCGTCCCAATATCCACGGGCAAACTTCCGAAGTGCGTTGCAGTGGGAGGGGAGTTGTTCTTTTAGCTGCCTCCTCCTCCCTTCCCGGGATTGAGGTGATAGTGCATGGTTCTGGGGTTGCTTGGAGTTTTTTTTATCATACGTGGGTGGATTGTACGAAAGTGATGGTCGATATGGGGTATGGGAAACTGCGTGCGGAAAGAAAGAAATTATTGTACTTGAACATCATGCGTCACAGTTGGATAGTTGCCTTTCGTTGAGCCTACGAATGAGAGAAATCGGAACAAAGAATACTATACGATTTTGCGGACTCGGCGCATTCCACATAACCCCAAACAACCAACCTTCAAGTTAAACTGCAACTGCATGCTACTATACTAAGTAGCCTACACTACCGAAAGGACTATCCATAGCTTCAACACACCACCGCCTCATAGCCCATAGCCTCATAGCCAAAAGTTGCACGTAGCAGAGAAGAGAGAATTTCATTCCACGTTTTCCCACTAGACTAGCGCCCATCTAATCCCAAGCACGAGGCCAAAAAAAAGAACCCCCCAAATAATTTACATTTCAAGCGTTCTGTACAGAAGAGTTTCAGAAATTACTTTTGCGGAGCGGTGAGTACGGACTCTGCACCGGGAGTGAGCGCCTATAGACCATTAGTTACTTTCATACACTCGCACGGCAGACACCCCAATATCGAGAGACACTCACATCTGTAGTCATCTGGTTCATCTATTTACTCCCCGCCGTCAGCCCAATCCTCTAACAAAAAGCAAGCAGAAAGGGAGGGAGTGGGAACGAACCTTCAGCTCCTTCTCCATCTCGGCGACCTGTTGCTCATCCGTAATCGCCACAGCAAACGGTACCCCAAGCACCAGCGCACTAGTAGAAAGGATCCAGAGCGTCTTCCCACCGAGCGTAAATCCCTTGCTGAAGAAGCTATAAGTCCTGGAGAAGCCATTGGAAATGTAGGTCCTCTGCTTCAGTGGTATCATGTCTTTGAGCGCAACGATCCGCTCGTATAAGGACTCCTCGAGGTTAGCATCGTCGTCCTCGTCCTCCTCCGAGATCTCGCTGTCGGTGTCGGTGTAATCCCCGTCGTCATCGGGGGCAGGCTGGGCGCTGACAAAGTGCTCGTCCTCTACTTCACGGAGCTCGACCATTTCCACAAGTTGTTGTTGTCGGATAGAAATTGGGTTATTTTCGTGGAAGTTGAGGTTAAGGTGGGTAGCGGTTGGTGGGGAGCGATGATGAAGATGACGTTACTTGAGTAGATGGAGGGAAATTTTTAAGTTAGCGCAAAGTTTTGGCATTCCTGTGAAAACGCCAAGGCAATGTCGTCAGGTGACTACTGAGTGATCGTTGGTGACGAATAAGCGCAATCCATCCAAGGCTTGTGTGTTGACATCTATCCCGGTGCTCCAAACGAGACTTTTACAGTTCTCTCCGTGGCCATACGGAAGTTTAATTGTGAAGTGCTGTGATAGCTCTCACCATAGTATCGTGATTCTAAAAGCGCCTACCGTAATTCATAAGAAAAGAAAAATAGCTGCAAAAGTACAAAAACTCCGTTTATTCCAAATAAAAACGCAAAGCCCATGAGATTAGACACGCATATGATGAGGACGTCTTATATAGTTTGCACGGCTCCATTGAACTTCACCACCACCATCATAGCCCCCACCTTCATCTCCGTATGCACCATCACCCCCAACGGCCTGCCGAATTTTGCTGTTTGGTGGTACATGAATACCCGCTGTAGGGCTTATGCTTTTGGGGTCTGCAGAGGTATCCCTTTGGACAGGAACTGCTAAGTTTTTGGCATTTGTCCAGATATCCATCCAGTCGATGATTTCGTTTAACCACTTGTAGATATTTTCACTCTTTTGAACGCTGCAGACCTGTCAGCACGCCGATAGCAAGATAAGTGTAAGATATCACCAAAACATACACATGTCCCTCGTCCAAGAACGTTACAAACCTACTAGGGATTCCCTTAACTTGAAGAACATTGAAAGCAGCAAGGCCTTCAGACACAGGAATACGATAATCGAGGTCATTGTGAATAATCAATTGTGGGGTCGCCCATTTATCAGTAAAGCGCGCCGGGTTATACTTATCGTAGTTCTCCCCGGGGCTCCACAAGGTTCCGTTAAACTGCTTCCGGTCAGTATTGCTTACTATACAGTAGGGGTAGAGATAGCAGGTACTCACCTCATGGTGGGTGAACCACAGCTCTTCGGAACCGTACATTCCTCGAGGTGAAAAGATTCCGTCGTGACAGATCAAGGCTCTGAATTTCCGACCAAAGTCGTGACCTTGGATCCAGTTTATCATGTAACCGCCATAACTAGCGCCTCCAGCGATTGCACGGTTCGCATCTATAAAGGGAAATCTTTTTATAGCGTAGTCATAGCCTTTCATAAGGTCGATGTAAGGAGATCCACCTATAATTTCAAATCAGTACAATGCTTTTGTTAGCCATGGAGAGCTGTCTTACCCCAGTTACTCTTGACTGCATCTGTAAACTCTTGCCCATATCCAACACTCCCGGTGGGGTTGATCGCGACAACCACATATCCGTTCTCGGCGAAAGTCTTTGGATTCCATTTAATACTCCAGTAATCCTTCCAGGAACTTTGCGGACCTCCATGGATGATAAATGCAAGAGGATACTTCTTTTTGGGCTCGAAGTTACTCGGCTTAACCAACCAACTATGTACCTATAATCCTATTAACATGGTTTAACTCCAAATATAACATATCGAGAAAAATGGAGACACCTGTTTATTTTTGTCCCCCTCGAACCAAAATTCCTCGACATCATCATGTTCGAGCTCCCCGATTGGTTTCGGGATTGACTCGGGGCCAAGGATGAGCTCAGTCTCATTCTTTGCCAGGTCGAGGACAGTATAAAATGGCGGGTCGGTCATGCTCGAAGATGTCAACAGCAGCTTCTGATCAGGTAATGTGTACGCTACCGAGATTGAGCCATGTTCGCGCCCAGTCCAAGGAACCGGTTCTTCGACCTCCTCGACCCTCCAGAGCCTAGTGCGCCCATGTACTTCTGCGAGAGCTACAACCTGTGAGCTACCCACGGCAACGAGAGCTCCTGGAGAAACCCCCCAGCCCTCTTGTATAGCGACTGGCTGTATACCACCGCCTTCCACATTCGCTGGCACGGCATATCTCATAATCCTCCGTCTGTCTGCCTCGTAGCCATTCTCGAACTGTTGCAAATAATATATAGTAGGGTTTGATCCTTCCTCCACTCCCTTCAGAAATACTGGTGAAGAAGATGCTCCAAGGCGGCGGGATCCTTCCGCTGGTGTATTTATAGGATATGGCGGTTTGTTAGGATTATCGAGGTCTACCAAGTATACGTAGGTAGTGGTCCACATCGCCTGATTGATAGTAAGGTCTTTAGCCACGAACACGGCCCATTTCCCATCATCGGAGATTTCGAAATCACTAGCGCCTCCTTGCGGCCCAACGGGTGATTCAAGGCCCAGAGGCACCGGACCTTTAGGGCAGCTATAAGCAGACGAGATACTGCGAAGGCTTGCTTTGATGTACCGGTATCTGTCTCCTTCCTTCCTCTTCTCAAGGGTTCCCACAAATATAGCATTATTTTCCTCCTCGCTCATATATCTATCCCATTGCCGAACAAATAGCGAATTATATGTCCTCCCTGAATGCCAGGCCTTTTTCTTTTTCACGCCCATCATAGCGCCGGTATTGGCGTTTGCAGTACCAGCCACAGCAAACCTAATGCGGCCTCCTGTATTCATGCCCATTTTTAGCCCCTTCACTTTCCCCTTGAAAGTAAGGACCTTATATCTAGACATTCCCCGTCAGTACATGCAACACAGAGTGATTCTCCATAAGGGTATACCAACTTCGATTCCGGCTCCTCAATATCCGCTATCCAGAGCTCATTCCCACTTGTCTTGGTCGCGGACGTAAGGTATAGGATGTTCATGTTATCCAGCCAAACAACATCGCTAACCTTGCCACCTTTGAATACAGTTTTTAGTCTCCCGTTACTTAAATCCAGCGTCCGCCATTCCGAGGACGATTTATGTGATCGCAAATTATATTTAGTGGTCAAAAAGAGAGCGTGAGTCTAAATCACCAGTTAGGCAATCCACAGTGATCAGCACTGGCTTCATATAAAGCACTCACTCCATCCTTATTAGGTACCGCAGCGCCCCTCCTCGGGGTCTCAATGAATGGTCTACCAAAAGAAAATACCTAGTTAGTCACCCCTTCAATATCAATAGCGAAGCAAAAGCACCCACGCTATCTTCGTAAGACCGAGCACAGAAGTGGTCAATACCGCAAAAGTAACAAATGACAACAAACATGTAAGCCTCATCACATCGATCGATGTTTTGGGTGAATTCTTGAGGAAACAAGGGTGGAAAGATTTTTAAAAAAGAAAGTGGGCTACCCCGATATTAAATTCTACTGTACATAATAAGGGGTTTTTTTTATTTCACACTATCCTTTTTTTTGCGGCAAGAAAAAATAATTAGGAGTAGAGCCGGTGTGTATTGTGGACAATGCCGGCAACGGTAAGGTGACCATGTTGAAACGAACTCTCCGATTAACTGACCGAACAAAACACCCGGAGTTCCGGCGGAAGAGGGTGCTTGGGAGAGAGAGTTAGGCATCCGCAATAGCCCCATTGGCGGTAGTGAAACGTGGTGAAGAAGAAGAAGAAGAAGGAAGAAGAAGAAGAAGAATAGATTATGTTAAGTTAGACACTAAGTTATGGAGGAAGGATATGGAATGTAAGTTTCACCACCGGTATACTTTGTTCATTCGCTCTCGCCCTCTCAACTTCACTCTACTAAACTAAAATAAAACTAACGGTAAAGACACGTGTATAAGTAAAGCAATACCACATCCTGATCCTCCTATTGATTACCACACCTATCTCTGTTTTTGCCGGATGCCCTTATTCCTCCGCACGCTCCCGTGATAACGGGGGGGGACACCGCGGAAAACATCCTTTATTCAACATTTTCCGGTATGATACATGTACAAGTACACGTTCCGTCTGCATGTCTCCCTAGCTGTCCTTGCTACTCCCGTCACAAAGCCAAGCATATCCATCCAACACCATAGTCCTCATCTGCCGTAAAAACTTGAATAATTGGATGATGTGCTATTATATGTCGTTGGATTTTCCTCTCCGAGTAAGGTCAAGAAATTTTTGTCTTTTTTTGCTGTCTCGGAGGGGGGGGGGGAAGGGGCTATGTTTTTGCTGCATTTTTTGCCCCCCTTCCCAGAGAAGGGAATTCTAGACTTCATAGCACACCGTCCAATTATTCAAGGTTTTACGGTACTATACACCCCATAGTCTTCTGATACTCTCTATCGACACCCACATATTCTCAACCTTTATGCCATTTCCTCTGCAGTCAGCCCAAGCCGTGGCTGTCCAGTGTATCTCACTACACTGATAAAGGCATAGCATGTAGGCCCAGTGATCACAGCAAAGGGCAGCAGCCCCCCAGGTAGCTTGCCGGTCCCATTCTCCCTGGTCTGCTTGGCATTATCCCCGCCCCCCCTGTGCCTCCGAACGATTTGGAATACTAAATAGATATGTAGGGTCGTTCGGGATCTGTATGAAGCTAACAGAGGAGAGAGGGGTATCAGGTAAGGATGCGAGGTCGAAGTAGGGCAGGCACTAATTGAGCTCATAATGACCTTGTGGATCGTCGTGAGTAGATATGTGGTGAGCAGCCGAAAGGGATAATTTTCCACACACAGCTAACGGTACTGCAGATTCGTGGGTAGTTTATGGCCTTGGTTCAATGGCAGGGAGCGATAATGTGGGCCACAGCACAAACGGAGTGATCAGTTCCAGCCCCGAAAGCAATAACGTGGTTCACCGCATAAACACATCAGTCGCTTCTAGCTTGGCATTTGGTTGTCACGTTGGGTGCCATAGAGGCATTTTTGATGTTGGACTTTTGTTCTTAAATACCCCCGTACCGCCGTAAACATTCAAGATATCGCGTGCTATCTCTCAGGCTTACCTTTCCCACCGAGGTCTAGCAACTTTTTTTCCCCCCCCGGAAGGAGGAAATGGGATGCTTTCTCTGAGTTAGCCCACTTTCTAGACCAGGGAATTTCTAACCACATTGCACAAGGTCCAGTTTCTACGGTAGGGAATTAGGTCAATGAAGATCACGGATAAGTTAATCACTTTCTCGCAAAGACCCGCGACCAGCCCAACCGGCACCTAATCCTCAAATGCTAAACCGCACCCCAACAAGATGTGATTAACCACTCTAAACCGCACCCCAACAAGATGTGATTAACCACTACGAGCACCACGACCACCTAATCGTACAAGTATAACCCTCGTTCGCAGAAGCACCACCTTCTCCCTCTCTCCACAGAAACTACCTATTATTATGGAAATACAGAGGAGGCTCCCATCCCCTCGACCCTCAGCAGAAGCCAATCAGCACGAACAACCCCTTATACCTCCAAGAACTTCCACAAGAATTCCGAATCCATATATCCATGATGAATGATATTAACCAAGTAATATGTCTCCGCAACTTCCATCATCAACTTCGACGACGCAGATCTAGGCGGGTACACCCTCGCCCACTCCTTCCAGATACTGAAAGCTTCTTCCTGTTTAAGCAAGCTTGTCAGTTTTCGTGGAAGATTTAGATGGCTCGTGGGGTTTTTAACAACCTTCCAAGCTTTAAAGGAAACTTCTTCGATTATGGTTGGTGTTATAATTCTGTATGAATGATAGAGTGATTGGTGGTTAGCCGGGCATGCTGTGGGAGTAACTCTAAAGGGTGGGGGAACTCTTTGTACTCCTTTCCTGGGAAGACGCCCCACGTAACCGCATGCATAGCGCTACCCCCTAGGGGCACGCTCGTAGTATAGTCTCCCTTAACGGGGCCGTCAGTATTGAGGAATAAATCACTCAGCCCTGGTGAGGATTTGCTTACATTTTTGTTTGCAGCATAGTAGGACACATCTTCAACCCCCTCTAACTTTGCTCCCAATATTTCCCAGTCCTCAGTTGAGCAGAAGAACTCAACAAAGGCCTTTTGAAATACAAAACCTCCCTTCGGCCCCCATCCAAAGGTTTCATCGGCGCTATTGGCACCGTTGACCGCTGGCTGGGACGCCACAGTCCAGAATCCCATTTGATTTAATCTAGCCAAATGGTCCGCAATGACCTTACTCTCCACACTCAGACCTTGCTCGCTCCACGGAATAGCATCTAGTTCACCCTTGATATGTCGGACAAAGATGTCGGAAACATCCTGCTTAGTAACTGGGCATGACCAAAGCTTGATTGCCTGAGCCTGCGACAAATGCAGCGACGGCCCGTAGCCATCAATTTCACCAAAGGCCGGAGACCTCGCATCACCAAAACGGCCATTCGGGTAGTCATCCCAAGTTGCCTCTCTCCCCAAGGCACCCTCACCTTCAGAGATTGCCAACGCTACCTCCGGGGGGCGAGACTGCTCGGGTGGCCCTAGAAAGCCAGCTTCGAGTGCATTTGCTAGCCTTGGCGATTGTAGGGAACTGGAATTGTCAACAATCACGCGATTATGAGGATCCGAAGTTACGGAAGAAGTTCTCCTATCCCTTCTTAGAGCCACTCCATTTATAGCCGGGCCTTCGATCTCCTCGAGGACGGACTCGTCGAGCGGCGGGATAAGGTTGGTTCGCTCAATAATAAAGGAGACAGCTTTTTCGAGGTTCAACGTGTAGAAGTGGAACCCCCTTGGCCCGCTCAGGTTCGCAGCCTTAATCTTCTCGATGACTTCCGACACAACATCAATCCCCACCCGCTTGACCGCTTCATCATCTCCTTTGACATCATCCAACCTCTGTAGAATACTTGCTGGCAATGAGGCCCCGCTGAGCTTGGTAATCCGTTTCAGCATCGAATAACTCTGGATGGGCATCAATCCCGGAACCACCGGGAGCTCGGAAAGCACGCCCGAAGGTTCCTCTCTTAACAGCTTCTCAAACCAGAGATATTTGTCCACATCGTAGAACAACTGAGTCATTATGAAGTCCGCACCAGCCTTAACCTTCTCAACCAAGAACGGTAGATCAAACAGCGGGTCCTGTTTCTCAGGGCTAGCTCCCTCAACATGGCCCTCGGGATAAGCGGCCACTCCTATGCAGAAATAATCACCGTACCTCTCCCGTATATGTCTGACCAAATCAACAGCGTACTCAAATTCCTTCCCAGCACCATTGGAAGCTCCGTCACACGGAGTGTTATGATAATCATCGCTCCTTGGTGGATCGCCCCGTAAAGCAAGAATGTTGCGAACCCCAATCTCCTTTGCTGTTTCCAACGTCTCGTCCAGAACCGCTTGTGACATGTTTGTGCATGTCAGATGTAGCACCGTAGTAAGGCCGAGCTGTCGTTGACATATCTCCGCAAGCTCAAGGGATTTAGTGGCGGTTGAGCCTCCGGCTCCCCAGGTAACGTTAACGAAGAGAGGCCGAAGAGCACGAGCCATACGCTCCAGACGGGCTTGTAAGTTCTGAAATCCCTGAGAGTTCACGTTAGCTCCTTGCTTTCCCGTGAGTCATGCCGGTCGGGGTTACCATTGCAGTCTTTGGAGGAAAAAACTCAAGGCTATGATACGGCTCGCCCGGTGGAAGAGCAGCAATCTTGTTCACAACTTTGTCCATTCTTGTGTTTGTTGTCGTTGTTCTGCCTCGTCAATTGCTCCGAAAGGCGAAGTGAAGGGCTAGTGTGAAGAGAGGAGAGTGAGACGTGGGGTAACAAGACTTATTTTGCGTTAGTTTCCCTAGAGAAAAAGGTTCCGAGGAGCTCTAGGATAACAGAGGGAGAGGTTTGAGGGACCCGGCCGTTGGTAAAGTACGGTAAGTTATCTCATCACCGGCAAGTGACGTCCAACCATCTCAGGCCTTCAAAGAGCGCAGATCATTGAGAACACCTAACCCACCCCGGCGAATAAGAATCCTTCCGTTGAAAAATGTCCCACTTTTACTCCCGGTGTCATTAAAAAGGGAAACGCGGACTGGGCCCAAAAAGAGATTCGCGAGAATCATGGTCGGATACAGGCCGAGTAAGTAAGCACGACATCAACAGCCAGTCCGGTCCAGCAACGGTAAACATAACAGAAAACCAACAAAGCGGTGGGTGGCCAATACAGTACGGGTACCGGTACTGCACCAACAAAGCTGACTTTACTGGCGTGATCTTATTCCTAGAAAGGCTCCGTTTACAAGTTTCTTTTCGTAAATCCCACGCCTACAATAAACTGTACGGCCTAGACATAAACGAAAGAAAAATGAAAGCAAAGAGCACATAAGACTCTGCTATTGAGGACAAAAATTCCCTAGCCTACCGAAGCAGACTAGGAGCAGTCAATATAGTTGTAGTTTTCAACTAGCAAAAATCGAAGCTCAGACGAATCTTCACTGCTATCGATCTTGCCCTTGCACCGGGATGGAGGGGAAAGAGAGGTGTGGGGAGAGCCAGCCTTTTATACCCAACTGCTCCAGTCGGCCAAATTTCGCCAGCCAATCACAGGCCACGGGGAATGACGATTAGGGCTACTGCCCTCGGAAGGCTTGGCAGTTTGGCCCACACGTTACCCGGCGAGTTTGAAGGGAAGAGCAGCTGGGATCAGGAGTGTCATATACTGAGCCAGTTGTAGGGTGCCAATGATCTGTGAACTCTTTGCCACACGAGTCATGAACCCGTTGCTCATTGCGAATTACCCAGCCTCTACCCAAGACGTGAGCATCTTAAACTCCCAAATCATACCTCTTTGACACTTAACGAAAACTATCCCCTATACACACCCCCGAGCATTACTTTCCTTCACGGCTTTGTGTGAGATATTTCTAAGACCGCTTTTTGTTTACCAACATTCATGCGATGTGAAATGTATGGAGGAAGAGATGTGTTGAATAATCAAGCCATATTCTATCAGGAACCCCCTACTTTGGGGAAAGGGTGAAAATCGCAGCAAACCAGGAAAAAGAAAGGGAGAAGAAAAGAGCTGCTTAGTACCTCTAGGGACACGGGAAACGAAGAAAAAGGTGCCAGACCCCACCGGAGGAGGAAACTCCAAGGACATAGCATTTGGTTCGATTACTGGTATTATGACCCCACCATATTATCCCCGGATTTCACACATTTTCAGCGAGAATAATACGGAGACTTTTAGTAGGAAAATTTAACGATGGGTGGGGAAAGGCCATAAATCCTGACCGTCGCCAATACCAGTGATTCTTGGGGAGGGCCCGGCAGGATAATACCTTTCCCACCCCACCACTGGTTGGCCACGCTGTTAGTTCGAGTGCTTGAAAACGTTCGAAGGGGTGGCGTTATACCTACCGGTAAACCAAGCAATGGTTGTTGGGGTCATAGCTATAATACGGTACCCGGGGCACTACGGCAAAATAAAATAATTCAACCCTCTCATTCCCCAAGAATTCCCCAAGTCACGATATCGTCTCGCCTTTGATTGTGTTGGCCCCGCTTGGCACATGCACCTCATCTAGGCATCAATAAAGCCTGCCTCTACGTGTCACGTACTGTGAGCCTTAGTATTCTTATAGGTTCCCTTCCTCTACAACTAAGAGAGAGATAGGTAGGTTACCGATAGATACACGTCAGACTGAGCAACCAAACCACGCGACATGAACCACCTGTCATAGATCACTAATACGTATAATTTATTAAGAGAATAACAATGCCCGAGCAACTCTCGGTTCAATCATGACCGCGGATTTAATCAAACAACAGCCCTTTCAAATATGTGCCGCAGTAAAAAGGTTATTGAACCATCCCACCACAAGAGACTAAATGATACACCGAAAACCCCTTAGGGAGAAATGAACCAAGGAGCTAAGTTACTGCCTTGGTGGCCCGACCCCTGGATTACTAACTGCCCCAGCCTTTCTTCTGATCGCATCGATTTGTTCCTGAACATTGACGTTCTGCAACTGCTGCATTCTAGCAGCCTCCTTCGTTTCCGCTGACCCATCCCAACCACCAGTTGCCACTCTCTTCCTGCGTTCTAATTCTTCCGCAGACACAGGTCTTCCAGAGTTTGAGTCGAACAGATCGTCTCGCTGGGATGCAAGACGTTTCAGATTCATGACGGTGTCGTTGGTAGACAGATTGGTGGTTGCTTGCTTAGAATCTGCACGAGCGCGTTGCTCTTTCCAGCGGGGATCGAGGAGCTCGACTATCGAAGCATGTGTTGGTTACGTATATTATCATAAAGGCATTGAGTAACTTACTTCTCATGTGCTCCTCCATCTCATCCAATGCGATACTCTGGTTACAGTTCGGGCAAATGCCCATCGAGCCTTGTTGTCTCTTTGCCAAAGCCCGAGGCACATAGTCACTCCTAATCTTCATTTGGCCCTGACCGGGCCCGACCTTCGCTGCCTCCTGGGCTTGCCGTTTCCTAGCCTGTTCCTTTTGCCTCTCTTCTTCCTCGTCATCTGAACCCTCCATCTCCATATCCATTGCGCCGTTATCCTCCTGCTGTCGCATATGCATTTGCCACGGACTTTCCACCGGTTCCGGGTCAGAAGTAGGCATAGCCTCCTCGATACGAAGCGTAGTCGGATGAAGCGACATCATTGCTTTCTGTTCAAGCGAAGCATGCTGCAGGTCTGAGAGCGAGGTTGGAGGAGGAAGCTCCGTTTGGTCGTCGGCATCAGTGAAAACGACTGTTTCGACAACAACGAAATCATGCCAATCAATCTGGGCATAAGCCAACCTCTCCTGATCCTCTTGCTCCTCCTTCTTCTCTCTCTCTTTCTCCTTCCATCGGGTCCACTCGGCTCTTCCTCTAGCACGATCCAATAGGTCAAACCTATTCCTCACATTCTTCTCTAATTCCTCAACACTAACCCCTCCACCTGGCGACAGTAAATCGGTATACTGATCCACTAATCTCGAGAAGTACTGGTAAAAGGAATGATTAGGGCGCAAGAAATCAAACTGGAAGTTTCGGGCTTCTCGTTGTGAAAGCGTAGTGAGAAAGGAACGACCATTTTTTGCGACAAACAAAGCGGTGAGCCGCAAAATGTCAAGATCTTGCGCAGAGATATTTGGCATTCTTGCTGAAAATCGGAACTCTGGGGGTTCCTTGGGCCCCGTAGGCTTCTCAGTCTCCGCCGGTACATTATCAGCTGGTCCAGCTCTCCCGGCAGCTAGCGCAGTTCCGCGGCCGGCTCGGATCTCTTCAAGCCGCCATATATAGAACTGGTAATAGGGGTCTGCCGAGTTCAAAAACGAGAACTTAGGATTGTGTTTCTCCTTTTCGCGAATTCGCTCTGTGATTTGTTAGCAAAAAGTACAAGGAGATATTTTCGCGGCGCGTTTACAATTCCCGGGTATGTTCCTCAACCTTACCAGGAATCAGCCTGAGGAAATCAGAGGAGGGAAAGGGAAGAATCAAAACTCACGTTCAAACACTTGACCATTACGCGCTACATAGCCTGCAGTTTTTTCGACGATGGCTGCGCATAAATTAGCTTCCAGAGCGGATAGGGGGAAACAGGATCGGAACAAAACATACCCCGGAGATCTTTGGGAGGAAGAACTACTCCCTCCGGAGGCTTATTCACCTGATCGAGAGGCACAAACGCATCCTGTGCGGGAGTTGGGGTTCCGGGGGACATTCTCAATGATGGTGTTGCCGACAAAATGATGCTCTGGTGGCAAGCGTAGAGGAAGTGTATTGTGGTGGTGCACGTCCGCCGAAAAAATAGGTTACCCTACCTTGTCTCACCGTAGGAGCGTGGCCACCTCAAAGAAAGGTCGTCCGAAAGCGAGCCAGCAGCAACCACAAACTCCCAGAACACTGCCCCAGCCAAAATCTTAACTTTTACACGAAACACCTCACCAACATCCGAAAACATGAGTGTATGGCCCTCCAAAGCCCCTAATAACCTGTACATTTACTAATGGACATATAGTCTTTCATTCCAATAAACCCCCGGCCGATGCTTCAATCGCTGTACGTCGCTTGAGCACCCCCAGTCCTCTATCTTCCGGCACTGATTGAGCAAATAGGGTAAACCAGAGCGTTACCGTTCGTCTAAAGTGGGGTCAGACCGAATATAAGGGGACGCTAGTCAGCGCTGATTCGTATATGAATATCCAACTTTCCGGCACAGAAGAGTTTGTGGACGGAAAGAGCACGGGTAGCTTGGGGCAAGTTCTCATTAGGTATGCATTTCTTGGGCCCGGTCTCTGCCTTTTTCTACACAAATACTAAATCGCGATGCCTCGGATCAAGGTGCAACAACGTCCTGTGGATATCTGGCAATGGAGGTTCGGGGAGCACAGATGTCAAGATGGACGGTTAAAAAAAGAGATAGTGGGAGTCGCATAACAAAAAAATAATACAGGCGTTCGAAACGCGTTGGGGCGGGATCAATTATCGCGCCGCCCATAACGAATCTTGGCTGGTGGGGGGATCTATCTCTCAAGGGTCCGACACCGTGATAACCATTGATACTCTCTTATCCAAATATTTAGTGAGTATGCTGAACAATTGAGAAACTCTTATGACTACAACTATCTATAAGGGCCGTTTTTCGGCTACCACAGTACCGTATCCCGATGTTTCTGCACGTTCTCAAGGTCCCAAGTTTAGAATTCCCTTGTTTGCTCTCTTTCCCATAACTTATTGATTAGCTTATTTCTAAGGTCAGCCACGGACTTATTCCTATGATACAAAAACAGAAGTGTCGTGTGGCGAGGGTCATGAGCTTCATAGTGGGAGAATGGAAATGACATGGTATGATACCAACACTCTACGATGACATTTGTCTACTGTCGCCACTTGTAACTACTGATATCCAAGCCACCCTTCTTTCAACTACAAATGCCTCCCCTCCCTTCCATTCTATCAACATCTTGTTATCCAAAGGGTTTATTTCCGCTTCGAATAAATATTTTTACAATGCATCGGTCAAAAGCTTATTGAGCTTAGACATCCTGGCGGAGACACTGAGGTCGATAGTCCTCTCACCAATCTCAACGACCAAGCCTCCGAGGATTTCAGGGTTAATCTTTAGGGAGGTTGGAATCAGCAATCGCGGAATAACTCGTACCACCAACAAAACACGCACCTTATTGACGACTTTAAGTGTTTTACTGGCTCCGACGTACTGTGACTTAGAGATAGTAGTCTTAAGGCGATCGATAGTTTTTGAATCGAGTTGCTACGCAAACGGCGTGTTAACCCAAGCTATTCCACCATATAAAATAAAAGTGGCTTTGTTTCTTCCGCTACCTCCACTATAGCAACGCAACCTCCTAACAGCAGCTAAGGGGTATTACCGAAGCAGAAGTGATGATAGCCTCAACCACTCCCTTGTGCGCGCCCATAAGTGTAGAGTATTTGTCGATAACTCCACGTAACAAACCAAGTCTGTTGTTCTCAGCTAGCACCTCAAGAAGATTCTTGACCGTTTTGTCCGAAGCGATAGGCTTAGTTATTTCAGCAATGATCTGGGATTTATCACCGGCATTGAGGGTAGGAGAGCTGATAATAGTCTCCAGTTTGGGGTCCTTCTGGAGAAGTGCCTTGAGTGTTTTGAGGGACTTCTCGGTAGAATCGAGGGATAGGGTTTTGGCAGACGCAGTGTACTGGATCCAAGAGTTAGCTGAGGTCAAGATTGTTGTAAGAGCAGTAAAATCGGTATAGACGTGGGCATTTTTGTGGTTTGTGGCTTCAAAAGTGTGAAAATGTTCCGACCATAACATGGAGGGGTAGCAGGGGACAAACTAAGGCAGAGGCATATGTTCCGTCAACACCGAACAATTGAACCGGAGGCCTTGTGGAGGCGGTAGCATACGCCCTCCCAACACGCGGCACGATTGTCCTAGCGATAGAGGCAGAACGAATGGTAAACATGATGGTGATGAGCAGAGAGTGTGTGAGACAATGGGACGACGGCGCGGAAGTTGATGATGGAAGGGGTTCGGAGTTGCGAAAAGGAATCGGGGTTGAGATCACTCGCCTTTCCGCCCATCATGACCATGAAACAAAGTTGCTCCACAGCCACAATACCGTCGTTCGCCGCACTTAGATTGGCCTAGTAGCCACAACGAACACTCTCCGCAGCCGGGTAATATTATTGCTACAATTCCATTGAGCCGCTGATTTGAAAGGGGTAATCCATCTGGGGCGACAGCTGCGACTTGACAACTGACAAAACCGACAAAACACCACCTCTATCACTACCCCTCCTGCTCTTACGACTTCACAATCTTCTTCCGCCATGAGGTATTCAAAAAAGGATGAGGATGCTGACCAGGCGATCTTCAAAGTTGACCGCACCTCTGTCTTTCAAGAGGGTATGTTTTGCGATTGTTTTCCCGGATGCTGTTAAGCTAATACCGCTGGCACCTAAGCTCGACTCTTCAATACATCTCCAATTTCTCCCCGGCGTTGTCGCATTCTCTTAACGAAGATTACATATCTCCTACACACTGGAGAGCGCTTCCCCACATCCGAAGCTACGTCCCTCTTTTTTGGCATCACAAAGCTCTTCCAACACCGTGATGCAGCTCTCCGACAGATGGTTTATCTGGTTATCAAGGAACTTGCGGATACAGCAGAAGACGTTATCATGGTTACATCTTCGGTCATGAAGGATGTTGCCGGTTCAGGGGGAAGGGGTGCAGGAGAGCAGGAGGTTTATAGGGCCAACGCTATCCGGGCATTGTGTAGGATTATCGACGTAAGCTTATACCATTTTTCACTTCCTTCTACCCTCCCCCGACTCTCCAGAGTACTGGCATGCGAGAAGATGCGCAATTAGTTCCATTCACACAAAAATTAACTTAACGCACAGGGCACAACTGTTCAAGCAATTGAACGACTCCTAAAAACCGCCATTGTAGATAAGACGCCTTCTGTATCATCCGCAGCACTTGTGTCGTCCTACCATCTGCTCCCAACCGCACGTGATGTCGTCCGGAGGTGGGCGAACGAAACTCAAGAAGCTGTTCTTTCAGGTTCCAAATCCTCTGCCTTTTCGTTAGGATTCGGATCATCCTCTTCAACACCCCAAGGATCCGGAATGACCCAATACCATGCGATAGGCCTTTTGTACCAAATGCGTGCTCACGACCGAATGGCTTTAGTCAAGATGGTACAGCAATTTTCTTCCGGCAATGTTAAGAACCCCGCTGCAGTTGTTATGTTGGTGAGGCTGGCTGCCAAACTTGCTGATGAAGACCCTGGGTTGCGGAAACCAATGTATACACTGCTAGACGGCTGGCTAAGGCATAAGGCTGAAATGGTCAATTTCGAGGCAGCGAAGGCTATTTGTGAGCTAAGGGATGTGACAGACGCTGAGGTCGCGCCGGCTATACATGGTGAAATAACGAATCATTTTTCCTTCATCATTGAGTCCAACACTAATGATTCCAAAATTAGCCTTGCAACTTTATTTGACCTCGCCTCGTGCGGTTGCTAAATTTACTGCCATCCGGATTTTGCATAACTTTGCATCCATTAGGCCTGCAGCAGTTAACGTCTGCAACATTGATATCGAAACACTAATCTCTAATACTAATCGTTCCATTGCAACCTTTGCTATCACAACTCTGCTCAAGACTGGGAACGAAGGCTCCGTTGACAGGCTGATGGGGAAGACTAGTGCCATCATGGCTGACATCACGGATGAGTTCAAAATCACAATTGTTGAAGCCATCCGTACTCTATGCTTGAAGTTCCCGAGCAAACAGGCTGGCATGCTGAGCTTCCTTAGTGGCATCTTACGGGATGAGGGCGGTTACGAATTCAAGAGAGCTGTAGTAGAGAGCATGTTTGACTTGATCAAGTTCGTTCCTGAGAGCAAGGAAGAAGGTCAGTGGCGCAAATTCCTTTCCCCCTAGCGTTCTCAATCCTCACAAGATCGATAGCTCTTGCCCATCTTTGCGAATTCATTGAAGATTGCGAATTCACCAAGCTTGCTGTTCGTATTCTTCACCTCCTTGGCATTGAGGGACCAAAAACATCTCAGCCTACCAAGTACATCCGCTACATCTATAACCGGGTTGTTCTCGAAAACGCTGTTGTCCGCGCGGCAGCTGTCACAGCCCTGGCAAAGTTTGGTGTTGCAAGCAAGGATGGGAAAATCGACCCTGAAGTCAGGAAGAGTGTCGTTGTGCTTTTGACAAGATGTCTTGACGATCCAGATGATGAGGTCAGAGATAGGGCTGCTTTGAATCTGAGACTTATTCAAGAGGAGGGAGGCGAGGTCGCCGAGAGATTCATCAAGAACGAGTCAACCTTTTCCCTGCCAATTTTCGAGCATCAGTTGGTTATGTATGTCACAGGTGATCAATCAACATTTGATACGCCGTTCGACATCTCCAGCATCCCGATTGTTACTCGTGCGGAGGCAGACGCAGAGGATCGGTCCCTCAAACTCCGTTCCACTACTATGCCAACTCTCAGGGCACCAACCACCCCGGGTGTACCCAGGCCTTCGGCTGCTCCGTCGGCAGCAGAGGCAGCCGCATCTACCGCGGCGGCTGCTCAACAGCACGCTCAGCAATTGGCTACTGTTCCTGAATTGAAGCCTTACGGACCACTCCTAAAGTCTAGCCGCGATGTGGAGTTAACAGAAGCAGAGACCGAATATGTAGTTACTGCGATCAAGCACATCTTCAAAGATCACCTTGTACTCCAGTTCAACGTTAAGAATACTCTCACTGATACTATCCTGGAGGATGTGTCAATGGTTTCCACCCCTGCAGATCCTGAGGACGAGGAGCAAGCGCTTGGCTTGGAGGAAGACTTCATCATTCCTGTTCCCAAGTTGGCAACTGAGGAAGTGGGAACAATCTACGTCTCTTTCAAGCGAACTGGCGAGGAGTCCAATTACGCTATCACAACCTTTGCCAATGTCCTCAAGTTTACACTAAAAGAAATCGATCCCAGCACTGGCGAACCAGAAGATCAAGGCTTCGAGGATGAATATCAAGTGGAGGATTTGGAGCTTACTGGTGGTGATTATGTCGTTCCATCGTTTGCGGGAAGCTTTGGGAACGTTTGGGAACAAGTTGGCGCTGCGGGTTCTGAGGTTACAGAAACCTTCTCTCTCGGGACCGGTGTCAAGGGTATTCAAGGTATACTTTTCATCCAACAACCGCCTTCCTCTCAGAAATACTAACAAACGTCAACAGAGGCCTGTGAAGCACTTTCCCAATCGCTTTCACTCCAGCCACTTGAGGGCTCAGATGTAGTTGCGAACACGGCTACGCATAACCTTAAGCTTTTCGGCAAGACCATCTCCGGTGGAAGAGTAGTCGCCCAAATCAAGATGGCACACAGCAGCAAAACCGGTGTTGCGCTAAAGATCACCGCAAGAGCAGAGGAGGAAGGTGTGGCGGAGATGATTGTAGGTAGCGTTGCTTGAGGGGAGCGAAAAAAAAGTGGAAATGTGGTATGTGGGGATACAGAAATTTGATGGTTCTTTACATGTTGTGGTAGCATCGTGTTACGTTTCAACGTAGATACTTTTTTCTTGAGTTTTCACCAGGTTCATAAAATGGGTTCTCTGGTTGTGTGATACGGGACTCACTACTGTGTATTTGTGCCCCTTTGTAAAATATAGGTTTTGATTTTATAGAAACCGGTTTGTTCACAAATATGAGGAGTTCACCTCGTATCACTCGTCCTTTGTACTAGTACTGTACACGCACAGCAGGAAACTATGCATGGCCTGGCACCCTCGGAAGCTTTGCTTTATCTGTCACGCTCACCATGCCCTCGAAGGATACGGTATACCGGGAGGCACTTGTTTCCATGGCGAGGCGGAACCAAGGTATGGCACAGTGCATGTACAGCCTCGTTCCAAAAGTTCTCGCACCCTGGCTGGGACTGTGACAAGAAGGGCTATAATACATCTGGTATGGAAATTTGTCACGGTATCATATTATACCAGCCAGGGTGCGAGAACTTTTGGAATGGGGCTGTACTGGAATTAGGGCATTTTCGAGGAACAAGATCGTGACATTTAAGACTAGCTTTTCGAAAGAGAAAAAAAAAGAAACGTAATAAGTGGAACAACGAAAACCCGAACTTTCGGAGTGACAATGTTGCGGAATTATTTTCTCCTTTTTTTTAACAAGAAATAATTTAGAAAGGACAATACTCCATTTTAAAAACAAAAAATCCCCTAGTCTCCGTGAGAGGAGAAGGAGGAGCCACACTCTCGTACTACTATCGCTCTCCCCGTCCACTTTAGCCATTTCAATCGTGCGATTGTACAAATGGCCATCTACCATGATGGAATATAAAATTAAAATAAAAGGAAGCCGTTGGCCGACGGATTCAACCATCCTCGACGGTCGGCTTAGGGGGCATGACGGTGGAGGTAGGCGCCGAAGATTGAGTAGAAGCCGGAGCGGTTGACTTCTCGTTAGTGATTTCGGTGACCCTGCCTTCAACTGCTGCCCTTTTCCCGTCTCTCTTGGACCTCTTGACCTGTGTCATGGTTAGCCATAGGATCGACAACTAAATAACCCGCCAATCGATTTACCTTGTGCCATGCCCAAAGAGGCCTGAAGCTGTCAAAGAAACCAACATCCTCGAACAAGTTCGGGTACAGCCAAATACCAGGCGATAGCACAACAGTAGTAACTAAGAACAAAATGAGTCTAAAGATACTCATCAAGATAAACAGTCCGATAAGCCCTAGCATGCCCATGGACAGATACCAAACCCCCAATCTGAGCATCGGTGGCCAAAGTGGGAACATGACGACGAGCAGCAGAACGACAATAACGCCAATGGCCATGATGGTCTGCTTCCAAGTGCGCGGCTCGTAGAACCAGGTGTAGTATAGCTCGTCGCGCATTTCCTGTTGTTGCTCGATCTTGACGGTCCAGAGCCCCTTAACCCGCTTGGCGGGCTTGCCGTGCGAGTGCCCGTGGCCGTGGCCATCGTCGGCTGCTGGATCGATCTTGCTGACGCGCAGGGCTAGGAGGTTGCGTGGGAGGAGGGAGAATACATGAATGGCTGAGTTGTGGTCCGCCACTGGGGGCAGGAGGGCGTTCTTCTTTTGAGCCTTTGTGTAGGCTTCTGACTCTAAGGCTCGGAGGGCGCGCTTGACTATAGTACGTCATTATTACCGTTTGTTATTTTTTCTCAACATGATATACCAAATTGAAAATAACGCAGCTTCGGTTCTCACGAGATGTGACCCCCCACAAGGCTCTCCTTACCAATAACCACTCATCACCTTGAGAAAGCATCACTGAGAGGAAAGAATCTTGCGGAGAGTGCAATCTCATGAGTGCAGCTGCATTGTCCCGGAAAGAGGAGGGGTTGTAGGACGGAGGCGGGGAGGTGGTATTACCTTTAAACAAATCCTTCCTTTGCCCCTGCAAGATACAACTCCTGCATTTGAGATCTTGCGAACGAAGGAACCCGGCCACCGCCAGCGCTTCTGGAGAAGCTGTTGGCGGAGACTGAGCTACTGGAGCTGACATTCCCTTTGCGAAACTGTGTACTTGTGTGTTGATGTAGCAGAGGAAAATGAAGGTCGTTGCTGCAGGGCGGTTTGTTGCGATGAGGAAAAAGAAGAAAGGGTAAGAGGCGTTGACGTTCGGGGGTGCACGCTTTAGTTATGGATGCAGGAACTGAGGACACCTCTCGTTATAATTTAGTTGTGGCGGCGGCTAGTGAGAGTGTGGTTGTCGACGCCACAATTCCGGGGGGATTCTGCAGTTACTAAGGGGGATGAGAGCCAGCAGGGTGCTCCGGGCAGACTCCCAATGGGTGAGCATGATGAGATGAGGTGAGATGGAATTGGCCCTATTTCGTTATCGTAGTTACCCTGCTTGTATGATGCTATAATATCATAATTATTATCATAGTGTGATTTTTGTAGCCCAACTTATCATACTTTAATTATCTCCCTTGCTACCGGTTTGTCTGGCTGGTGTCGTCCGGTTGAGTGTTCAAGGTGATGCGGTATTGTGTACTCGAGTAATGCAAGCAGCGGGAGTCCTAAAAACCAATGCTTGTGCAACTATTTCTCCACACAAAGACAGTATATTTATAGAACACCCCAAAACATTTCTTGGTATGATAATACCTTCTCCTTACATCGAGAATCGTAGCTTTGCATCTCAGGAGTTGGGTTGCTTTGGTCCACGATTTCTCACTCGAATCCAACTTTGGGCCCAGGCGACCCTTCCTCTTGGCAATGACTCCGACCCCACCATCCATCATCCACACAACCCCACTAGAGCCCCACAACCACCCTTATAGTATCGCCGAAACAACTCAGACTTAATGAGCAGCCGCAAAGATAGGAAACCCCCCGGGGGGAAGAAGCAAGCGGAGGAACAGCGGGAGAATATTCTGCAAGCTGTCGTATGTTGAGTCTTCTTAGTTCCTGTCTGATTGGTAGGGGTTTCTGACTAACTCAGCGAATTGGTTAGGTGCTCGCAGATTCCTTTCAAAAACGATTTAGGCCGTTTACACTTGAGACTCCTCGGGTGGGATCTCCAGCCTTGATATTCCGTCTGTGGGTGGTGGGCCAAAGTTTGATTTTTGTCTGAGTTTATAGTGCCTTCTCCCCCTAGCAAATACTCCTCTGATCGAATATACCCTCGAATTTCTTGCTCTTTCCGGGGTCCAAGACGTTTTTATATTCGCCTCTAGCCATGCCGAGAAGGTTGAGGAGTACATCCGGTTTGTTTGCTCCTATTTTGTCTGCTATCTATATGTCTGACTGATTATCATTTAGTTCCTCGAGATGGGCAAAAAAGTCCTCGCCCTTCAAGAATTGCCGAATTATTCTTTCACCGGCCAGTGTTTCTGTCGGCGATGCCATGCGTGAGCTCGACTCCAAGCGACTGATTACTACGGACTTTTTGATGGTGCATGGGGATTTCATAAGTAATTTACCGCTTGGGGATATCCTAGATATTCATCGAAAGCGTAGAACTGCGGATAAAAATGCTATCATGACTATGATTCTGAAGGAGGGCAGCAGTGGGCTCCGGGCAAAGTAAACTCCCAACTTCAATTTTTGGAGGAGAGGAAGGATGTTGATTTGGAGGCAGGGCAAAGAGCGAGGAAGGGGTGTTTTTGATTGACCCTGCTACAAATCGGTGTGTCCACTATGACGAGATTGCCCCATACGGAAGAGGGGGCGCACTGGTGCCTCGTGAACTGTTCAAAGACCACTCCGAGCTTCAGGTGAGGAATGATCTGATTGATTGCTATCTGGATATCTGCTCTCCCGACGTACCTGCTCTATTTACAGAGAATTTCGATTATCAACATATCCGCCGGCATTTCCTCCACGGCATCCTAACTGACTACGATCTCTATGGAAAAACCATTCATACTCACATAGTTAAGGGCTACTACTTAGCCCGTGTAAGAAATCTTAAGGCATATGACGGGGTCAGCAGGGATCTGATGGAGCAATTAGCATACCCGGTGGTCCCGGATACCAATTTCCTAGGCGATCAAAACTATGACTCCGCGGTGGGCGGCCGTTACATAGACGAAGGCGCATTCCTGGAGCAGTCGGCTACTATCAAGCCATTGACAATTATTGGGACAGGGGCTAGCGTTGGCGAAGGAAGTGTTGTGGGAATCAGCACTATCGGTAGAAATTGTGAGATTGGATCAGGCGCGGTTATTGATGGATCTTACATCTGGGATGACGTAACCATTGGAGATGGGTGTAGGGTATACAGCTCGGTCATTGCCAACGGAGTGAAGCTGGGGAAAGACTGCATTGTTGAGAAGGGAGCGTTGATATCCTATAACGTAAATGTCCCGGACGGTACCACGGTTAAGGCCGGAAGCAGGATCACCGCCTACACAAGAAAATCCGATACAGATTCTGATTCTGATGGTAGAGGGGATGAACGCTATTTAAGCGGGCATGAATATGAGGACTCGGAGTCTGAGGAGGAGGATGAGGTTATAAGATTGAAGATGGATAGCCTGGGTAGGCCAGCTCTTCAATATTTTTGGTGGTTTTTTGAGCTGACCTCAAATCGCAGGCTTTCAGGGGGGAGATCTTGTCAATGACTCAGAATCCTCGATATCCACCATTTCTGACGACGGTGAGGATTCCGATGATGATATTACCTCTGGAGATAGGGAACCTAGAGAGCGCTCGGGTTCGGTGACAACGGCAACATCGGAAGATAATACTGAGGCGGATGCATGGCATAATGAAGCGACCGTATCTCTTCTCACAGCAATGGAAGGAGACCATCCCGTTGAAGTGGCCTCATTGGAACTTAATGGCCTTAGGATGACGGCCAATGCATCTTGGCACCGGGTCCGCAAAGCCGCAGTCTCCGCTCTTCATAGCCGTATAGAACTGGTTGTGGCCACCCAGTCGAAGGGCCTGCCACAAGCTACTAATGAAGTCTTCACCCGTTGGGAGCCCCTGGTGAAGCGCATGATCTTTGATCAGGAAGACCAATCGGATTTCCTGTTACTGGTACAAAAGGACTGCGTTGAAAGGAAGAACGGGAGTAGCCTTCTCCTGACTGTTGCTCAAAGGGTCTTTGAACTGGATATAGTAGAGGAGGAAGCTATTAATATCTGGTGGGCGGACGAGAAGAGCTCTACCGATGTAGGTGGAATGAGCAAGGTCAGACAGGCCACTGAGGCGTTCGTCAATTGGCTTGCCGAGGCAGAGGAAGAATCCTCGGAAGAGGAAGAGGAAGAGGAGGGCGATGAAGAAGAAAGTGATGAGTAAGGAGACCTGCTGTGTATCTTGGGCTATTTCTATATAAAATGATGGACACCATGGTTTGTGGGTGCTCTGTCAGTTTCGGATTGGGAGTTTATTAGGGGCTTTCCTTATTGCGCAGTAAATTTCTTTTCACTTTAGTTAAAACAAGGGAATTCGACTGGTTCAATATGTACTGTACTTTAGAATTACTTGGTTAATTAGACGGCATCATATAGTCGCATCCCGCTATTGGGCCTCTTCATAGTGAAGCAACTAGTCTACTATTACGGACTAACAGCCCGGGTTCAAATTCCTCATGCAAATTCCCCCGGCGTAAAGAGTTATGGCAACCAACGCATTCGAGTTAATTTTTCCAGATATTTAACCCCCATCTCCGTACAAATTTAATCATCTATAATGAGTAACTAGTAACCAATTAAGCGGGCTTGCATATATCTGGCCATGCTATGGGGATGGAGATTTGGGTCTTGAGGGTCGTCCAGATGGGGGTAGAAATTGTTTCAACTCAACAAATTCTGCCAATCCCATAGCAGGATAATGGGATCGGAGGAGGAGGAGGTACTCATGTTTCTGAGTTTGAGTTAGTCTAAACCTTCCCGGATTGCTGTAGCCGGTGCCGTTGAATACAACTTGACCTGACGATATGAGAGGTAATCCGATGGTGTTTCTATTATTTTTCCTCCGCCATGCTCTGTTTAAAATTCTTCACAGTTGCTTACTCATGGCTCTTTATTTTCTTTGGACGACTATACTAAACTTGACGTTCATTATCGGGGTGCAAGTATGATACCATACCTGTACCTCATCCTGGCGGAACTGTGATACTCGAGTATACCGGCAGTTCTATTCGCAAAGTCTTGGCGGAAAGAGGTACGAGTACTGTGGCAATGTCTTGACGGTAGTAAAGGTACTGATACAAGATTTCGTGCATAATCTGAACTGTAAAGGTTGTCCTGGTATGATACCTTGGTTGCCACCAAGACATTGCCACAGTACTCGAGTACCTGTCTTTCCGCGAAGACTTTGCGAATGGGAGTGTAGTCTACTTGTACCCTTAACTTTCAAGAGGTGTTCGAGATGTGAGTCGCGAACAAAGGCTAGAGCCTCATAAAGCAAAAGTCTTGGGGTGGCAGTCTTTACCAGATTAGGCTTAGTCTGATAGAAGAGATGATAACCCTGCAGTAGGGTTCTCGTCGAACTCATCTTTCAATTTTCCTTCCATCTGTTTGCTCGTCTCACCACCACCAACGAACGCTCCTTCAACACTCCTTCTCTCACAGAAGACCACTCAACCAACAAGCTTTCAATACCTACTCTTCCTTTATAATGTCTGACTACGGGGGAGGCGACGATGGAGAGAACGAGTAACCATTCCTCAAAATTTCCGATACATTCCACTTCACCACACTTCACCCCCCTCCCCTCAAAACAAAAGCTGACTCCAAACCCAACAACAATAACAGCTTCGCCCAAGACGCTTACGAAAATGACTACGAAGAGAATGACTTCGACGCCGACCCGCAAGACATCATCTCAGACAACGGCGATGAGAACGGCGTTACCAACGGGAATCACGACTACGTGGCCTCCGGCGATCCGGCCGCGGCCGCGGCAGCAGCTTCTGGTGCGGCGCGCGGTGGGAGAGATCCAAAGCGTATCCCCGACGACAAGCGCACCACGACTCCCTACCTGACCAAATACGAACGCGCTCGGGTGCTTGGGACCCGGGCGCTGCAGATCAGCATGAATGCTCCGGTACTCGTAGATACCGGTGGTGAGACGGACCCGCTGCTGATCGCTCTCAAGGAGCTGCAAGAGAAGAAGATTCCGTTGGTTGTTAGGAGATACTTGCCGGATGGATAGTAAGTTTGTTTCATTTTTTTCTCTTTCCTTTTCGCCCTTCTTCCTAGAAATGTTGGGTAGTTTCAGTTGGCGCTGACCGGTGGTGCAGTTATGAGGATTGGACTTGTGATGAGTTGCTCTAAACTCCCCATTTTACTGGGTGTGGTGGTGGTTTCTCGATTGGGCGGATATGGGTGGTTGTGCAGCCTTCGTCCTTTCCTCAACCACGAAATCAAAAATCAAAATCCTGTTCACTGTTCGTTGGAGTGGGAAAACTAGGGATCGGAGTTAAAAAGGCAGAGTCTAGTTTTTAGTTTGTTTTGCTTGCTTTACATGTTTTGTTCTTTTACTCCTCTGACATCAATATTCCACTGTTTGCGATTGATTCTTTGACAATCGAATACTAGTAACCCTCTAGATTAGACTGAATAATAAAAAAATAAAAACACTCCCCTGATTTGTATTAAATTTTGATCTCTATTGTATATTAGTAACAAGTGGATTGGCTCATTTTTTTGTTTTTGTTTTATTAACCCTTCAAGTTTCGTTTCCGGTCGCCATATTGGCACTACGAAGCTGCGCAAGGCCAATTACGAAGCCGCCACTCCCCAATATCTGTACTCATCTCCTAAGTTACCCTCACTACTTCTGCCAAAGTATGATATGTAAATTATAGGACACGAAACAACAGTCTAGCCACTGGTAGGTAGACCAACCATCCTTCCGCCACGGACAGACCCCGCGACACCAAGCCCCCACACTTCTCTCCCTCACCAACTAGGAGTGAGACATCATCAATCCAGGCGCCCCATGGGGTAGTGAAGTGTGATCCTAGCATACCCAGTGCAATACTAGTAACTATAGCGCTATATTCACCCTGCGCAGTGGACCCGAATTACCTGCTTATAATACCTGCCTACCTGGTTGGCGCCCGGCATTAGCTTTTACGCAAGGTGGTTCTCATACTGTTTTAAATACCAAGTCTGATACCGTACCGTAGTTGGTTGGTTTTGTGACGGCTGTGTTAGCTAGCTGGTCCGTTGGTTTGGTTTGGTTTGGTTTGGTTACATACTGGCCGGCCAAACTGAGGCCTTTGGTTATCCGTCCCAAACCAACTGTTCCGGAGTGTTGGATCGATATGCGGTGCCATACCATACTAAGTTGGGACTCCATATACTGGGCAACAGGGTAACGTAAATTGGTCGTGTATCATATTGGATTTTGAAATATTCACTCTTCAACTTTTATTTCCCCCAAACCCGGCTCTGCGATCACAACTCATCACTCGCACCAGCGGCGACCAACCGCTAAACTAACCACCCTAAGTTATAGTATACCAAGCCTTAGCTTTGGGATCACAGCCCCGGCCGCTGCACTGCGGGTAGACTAGATTAGCCGGGGGAGGGGCGGGGGATGGAACAAAATTTAACCTGTGTTTCCGTACCCGTTACCTTCCCTTCCTTCCCCTTCCTTCCTTCCCTTCCGACCCCACGTTAAAAGCTCTCCGTTACGATAACTTGTACCAAACTTGGCATTTCGCCTCAACGTTTTTCTCTAACTTCACGATACGATACGATACAATGCCATCACGAAAACTCAGCGGAAAGCCAGAGGAATTGGCGGCGTTCATTGATAAGTTTGATGTTTGAACCTTCCCTTTCCAATCCTGCAATTCTTCAGTTTGTAATGGTAGCTAACAGGTGCTTCCCCAGATTTTCCTCTTTGACTGCGACGGTGCTCCCCCCTCCCTCCCTCCTCCCTCTCCCACCCCTCAAATGTGCCTAACGATGCCACCATCATCATAGGCGTCCTCTGGCAAGGCAAGACCCTCCTCCCCCGCACCGCTGAAACCCTCGCCCATCTCCGCAGTCTGGGCAAGCACCTCCTCTTCGTAACCAACAACTCCACAAAATCTCGCGCAACGTACCAGAAAAAACTTCAAGACCTCGGCATCCCCTGCGACGCTAACGAGATATTCTGCAGCGCCTACTCCTCGGCGATCTACATATCCCGCGTGCTTCAGCTACCACGGGACAAAAAGGTCTACGTGATCGGTGAATCCGGCATCAAGGAAGAGTTGGCCGCAGAGGGGGTCGCGTACATCAGTGATGACGGCGGGGATATGACTCCAGAAGACTACAACTCCTTCGGTCCCGATGAGGACGTCGGTGTCGTCCTGTGTGGCCTCGATCACACCATTTCGTATAGGAAGTTGGCGCGGGCGTACCAGTACCTGCGCAACCCTGAGACTGTCTTTCTGGCGACGAATATAGATTCGACGTTTCCGACGCATGGGAAGTTGTTCCCTGGCGCTGGCGCTATATCTGCGCCTTTGACTTACATGACTGGGCGCACACCCGTGTCGCTGGGGAAGCCATCGCAGGCTATGATGGACGCGATCGAGGGGGTGCTCAAGCTCGATAGGAAGAGGGCTTGCATGGTTGGGGATCGCCTGAATACTGATATTCGCTTTGGGATCGAGGGTGGCTTGGGCGGGACGTTGGCCGTCTTGACGGGTGTTTCCACTGAGGAGGAGATCCTCGAGGAGGGGGCCACAGTTGTGCCTGATGTCTATCTTGACAGGCTTTGCGATATATTGGAGTGATTGCTTTTTTTTCTCCCCCCCCCCTGTTGTTTTCTCTCATCCTCTAGAGAGGTTGCTGGTGTGCATCCTAGATTGCCTGATTAGAGATGTCGAATCAGTGGGCCCAACTTAGCGTAGACATGACCCTATTATAGAAAATAAAAATCTGCCAAAGAAAAAATATGAAAAGAAAGGGAGAAAGGAAGAGGGGGAAAAACAGAAAAACAAAAGGCACTTGGTTGCAGTACGCTTTAACTCCATTGAGAAATTTTGAATGTTGGTTTACATTTATCAGCCTATCGTTTCCCTTTCTCGTCTGTTTTTTATATATCGATTACCAACTAACCCACGCTCTCGCCAGGACATGTCTTAGTGAATGGAAAAGAGAGAACCTTGGTATCCCTACTGCAGCACCGTCTGAAAGGAAATGAAAGAAGGGAAACCAAGCAAGAGGGAAGACAACCAACGACCACAACTTAGAGCGTATAAACCTGCGTACATAGATCACTGGAATGGAATAGGGGGAGATTATTGAAAATAAAAAAGGAGAAAGACCCGCCACACCCAAGCAAGTATTTAATAGTTTCAACTGAAATCACGAGTTTATGTTCCAGATGGAAGAGAGGAAAAAAAACTGAAAGGATTAACGGAATGAAAGCGAGAAACCCAGCCATGCCACATCTATTTAATCCGTATCTCCGGTCCCCCAGACCTGCCCCAGGTACGACTGTTCTTATCAACGTGGTCTAATCCAAGCACATCATCCGACTCCGAGGCTACGTCCGCAAGTATGTCCTCTATATCGAGCATGTTAGCACGGGTTTTATGGCACCAAGCCGTAAAGGCAAGGGGGTACTCGCCATCCGAAAGATACACTGGCTTCGGGGTATTTGATTTTCTGACGACGGCAAACTTAATCTTCTCAAATGGCTTGCCTTTGATACCTGTTCGAAGTTGCAATCGTTCTTTGGTTTTCTCAAAGATTTCGCCCTGTGAGAAAGAAAAACAAGCCGACTCTGTTAGCCTAGCATTTAAGAGACAAGGAACGAAAGAATGATTGTATGCACCTGCTTGACAACGAATTTGAAAGGTATCCCAAAAGCGTGAGCCTTACTTGGCTCCTTGTGGAAATGGAAAGCATGGATAAATCGATCGCCTTCCTCCATCTCTAGCTCCTCATTTGGTTTACGCTCAACTAATAAACTCATGTACTCCTGTATCCCGGCTACATTGAAGGCAGGCTCTAACTCCTTATAGAACTTGCCCATGTGAGATTCGTAGAATCTTAATTTTGACGCAGTTTCGTCATCTAGTTCGAGCTTCTTCTGAAGCATTGCAGCGATGTCTTGAACTTGGCCATTCTTGGGGACCAAGATCTCGACTTGCTCCTCCTTCACAATCCCCTCAGGCAGCCAGTATAGCTTGAGAGTTTTCATCGTCTCGAGCTCGGTGAGTGATAACTCCAAAACTTCATAGAATAGACTATTTGGTGAGATGGTCGTATTGCTGTAGTAGGTGGTGGTAAGCATCTGATGGAGCGTCGTATTGGGATTTCGCTTGATTATCGCCCTCGCACCCCCAGTGCCAGAATTGATGGTGGTAAATCTTAGATGCGTGGGTGGCGCATCAAGATAGTCACCAACTTTGTCTGCGAGCTGTTATCCAAAAACATTAGCAATTGCTCGATGAAGCCGGAGGCTTATACATACCTGGTCATACGTCATTTTCTTGTTAAGTGTTAGATCGAAGGCCTTCCCCTCTGCAACATTGGGATTCTTTGGATGAAATTTGATGACAATCCTGTTGACTAAAAGATCATAAAAGTCTTTGGCATCCGGCATCAAACTTTTTTGATAGAGCGCTACTGCCCTATGATAACGTAAGCATTTTCTCCTCCGTTTAAGTGAGAAGTCTTCCTACTCTTTTTCGGTGTACGCTTTCTGAAAACATATGATATCACCATCCTGAATCTCAGCCTGGTGGAAGGTTTGCTTCGGCTTCATGGGCTCAATCATTTGTGGTTTTATTTCCTGCAGATCCGTTAGCATTATAATTTACCGCATGCAATAGCGGGGGGAGAACCTCATAAAGCTTCAGAGGTGTGCCCGGCGGCCAGTTCATTTCAGCCAGAATCGCTGGTGTTAGCTCTGCAACCTTGTCATTTTTCTTCATGTATAAGTGGCCAACTCCGCGCAGTGTCTGTGACTCGGGGTCATATCGTTTCAGAAATACAACTATCCAAGCACTGTTTGAATCTCGGGCCTGAGCCCAGGGCTCAAGGTTTTTTCCTGGTTTAGCTTCAGTTGCAACCTCTGCCCATAGCCTAAAGTCGCTCGACTTGTTGTTGTGTTTATTTGAGGCGTCCTCAATACCTAATGTCCTGGTATTAGAAGATTGGATCTTCTCGAACAAAGAATTGAGGGCCATACTCATTTCTGGTATAGTGAGAGGCTGGTCCGGACG
>Ga0307509_10001749_pt1 | contig 36131 bp, 31 predicted proteins | sample 10_EM_MG_FD_202245 | JGI IMG/M metagenome (GOLD analysis project Ga0307509, IMG submission 202245) | Populus trichocarpa ectomycorrhiza microbial communities from riparian zone in the Pacific Northwest, United States - 10_EM | ecosystem: Host-associated > Plants > Roots > Unclassified | place...
TAGTGATCTTTCCAAACGACATGTTTTTGTTCATGGTCGCCCTCTTCCACTCCGGCAGGTCGCTTCCTTGGTTGAGGCGGGAATTCTTTAAATCCGATGCGAATTTGCGATCGTCGGGAGCGACCATTGGATCCTGCCATTGAGCATTGAGATCGACCTTCTGCGCTTCCTCCGCCGCGACATCTGCGGCCTGCTGCTGCCTTAGCTCTCTCCTCTCCTTGGCTAGTGCTGTACCTCCCATAGCTGCTCTGTTGAGTGATCCGTCGGGAGCTTTGACGACACGAATAGGAGAAAGTTCCAAGCTCTGTCTTGTCTGGCCGGCCAAGAACGGTGGCTCCTCCCCACGAACCTCAATATCAACATCTTCCTCCTCTTCGAACTGCCCTTCTCCGGTCAAGGTAGCGTGGTACTCCTCGTCGATATCTGGGTAATCGGCGGCCGAAATTGCGCCCGAGGCGATGAGCTGCTTAATCTCCCAGCGCTCGGGGGAAGACATTCGCTTCTTGACTTTGAATTTCGAATCCGCATCAAAAACAGGTGCGATATTGGAATCCAGACTACCATACTTTGACCCCGTGCCGTCCAGCCTCTCCATGTTGGCGCCCGAGGCGATGCGCTTAGCCGGGTCTAGGTCTCGTCCGGTGTTTTGGTCGACATCCTTCATCGATAATCCTATGCGAGTGCCTTGAATGCTAACAACCTTGACCTTGACCAATTGTCCCCTAGACAGCAGATCTCCCGGGTGGTTGACTCGATCCTGGCGGATTGCCGAAATATGCACGAGGCCATCCACCTTGCCCTTAACACTCTGGAGATTGACAAACACGCCGAAATCCTTCACGCCAGAGATTTTGCCATTGTAAACTTTGTAGAGGACAGGCTGCTCGTCGAGCTCAGGCACAGGAGGTCTTCGGAAATCATCATCTCCATCCTCGCCATATCTATACTTGCCCCTGCGTTCCCGATCCCGGCCAAAATCATCCGGTTCGCGGCCCCTCCTCCTATCCCCCCCGCCTCCAGACCTCGATCTAGATCTGTAATTCCGCGCGGACCTACCATACGGGCTCGGCGAGCGACCCCGCTTCCTCGAGCGCTCCCTCCCCGGCTCCATCCTTTCCAAAAACGCCAACGCGTCACCGCTCCCACCCCCCACCCCCGTCTTCTTACTCTTAGACTCCAAATTCTCCAGCATCGCCATCATATCGTCTATCGCATTCGGCTCCCTCTTCCCCTTCCTCTTCTCCTCCTCCCCGTAATCCCCCTCCCACGCGGGCGGCACCTCCTCATCCGGCAAAGCCAGCCCCTTGAACACCCTAGCCTTAGTATCCAGGTCCATTCCCTTCTTCGCCCCATCTTCGTCGCCCCCACCGACGGAACCCTTGGACCGCTTGTTCTTGTGCTTCGGGTGCATGGTGAGCACCAACCTATCAATAGTGGCGATGAGGGGGTCTGGAAAGTCGACGCCATGCGAGGCAATTATCTTCTTGAACTCTTCGGGGGAGCTGGCTTGCTGGTGCAGGCTTATGATGAATTCCGCGAGCGTCTTGTCGTCGATGCCCAAGTGGTTGCCCAGCTCGGTGGTGATCTTGGAGACCAGGGAGAGGTACTCCAGGTTCTGGAGATCTTCGAGACCTTCCATGGTTTTTTTGTTTGAAAGGGGGGGGGGGGTGTCGTGACGGGAGTGAGGGAGGTGTGGAGTTGCCAGGTAGAAGACATGGGTTTTGGAGGCTCAAGTGGTGTGGCTAGTGTGGCTGGCGCGCGTCATATAATATCACGCAGTAATTCTGGAAGAAGGCTGTTGTAAAATAACTTATTATAATTGTGAGAAAAGAAAATCAACCTCTCAACCAGCACCAGCGGAGACAAGCACTAATATACTACATGAACTTAGCAGTCACACCGGACAACCTGTCCTGTACCATAGAGGACACATCGTGGCTATTATAACTCTGCGTTTAGAACATGATCAGTGATTACTTCCGAGTCTATTATGTACTGTACGTCGCCAACTAGAAAGTACTATCTCGGAATACAATCTAATTTGATCCGTTGAAATGTTTGTGAACCGATTACCGAGGGATCAAGTGGCAAACTCTCACTGATAAATTTGTGTTTAGCTCCCAGCTAGAAGGGCCAGTGCTATCATAGCATCGGGGGAGGGCCCCACCTGAGGGGCCGCTATTCCTAAATTTTGCGGTATGGTATCATGATACTCATGGGAGTGAGTAGAAAGACTCGAGGTCTCGAGTGAAGGGCTGCTACAGTAGTTGTTTGTAAGGAGTAAGTTATTTTAGGTTAGGTTTCTATAATTAGTAAATGTGAGTGTTCTGCAGAGGTCCTAGAAAGTTATATAAGGTCCCTTTCCTGCGCTTCTTTGCATCCCTGACAGTGCTGCTTCTGGAATTAAGATTGGGGCAACGGTTGACATCTTCAAGAGCGCGGCGGAAATATAAAAAGAATACCGTATTTACCCGCTAGATCCACTATCGTTGATCTCAGCAACCAGAGACAAAACACCCCAACAAAGCATAGTGCTTTCCGGAGGCGGTATAGCTTGGGAGAGCTGAACTTGGTAGCTATCGTTAACTGGTATTCGCAATTCTGCTAACCTGCTTTGCTAAGCCTATTGTGGTATGGTTTGGTGATTCAACTTGCGTATAACTCCCTCGCACGCCAGCCAAGGACCGATCCCCGATAGTCGGTACTGAAAACAAAGAATTTCGGGTTCAGTGTATCTACTTTCTAAACGGTGGAAGTACAGAAAACTACTATCACCTTCACGAACTTCCCAGTAGAAAGGTAAACAGCACAAGCTTCAATCAATTCAACTTCTCTAAACTAACCAAACCACCTAACCACAAAAGAGAAACAAATTTCCGCCACAAAGTAATCCTAACTAACTCAAGCCCACTTCCCTTTCACACAAACTGCAAACAAACGGTTCCTCCGTTGTGCTGCTTTCACAATCCACTTCGTTGCACTCGACCTCGCTGGTTCGAGGAGGAAGAGAAGAAAAAAGATAGCGTGAGAGAAGAAAAACCTAACTAACACACCACCCCTGTCTGCCAAGCCCCAGACAGCCCCCCCCCGCCAGAAGCGCAACAACCCTTAGCTTCTGAGATCATGACTAGCAATACATCAAGCCCAAGTTATCTGCAGATAAAAAAGCTATAAAATAAGAAAGCCAAAATAAAAACGTAACAGTACTATGATAATAATATTATAATAATAATATTATATATTGTTCGCTTTCTCCATTCCTTCCTTCGATGGAGTAGCCCCATCGTTGGATGCCATGTTAGGGCATACCGGTATTAGTTAGCAGGCGAGTGAGACTGTCACTATGTCGAGGGTAACTGGTTTTTCTGGTGTTTATGCAATAGAGAGCCCACTGTGCGAGTGGCTACCACAAACTGTATTTAGTCTGAGCTGCGTTCTCTTCTCCCTGAATTATAATCATCATCACTCTACACATCGAATAGAAAACACACTTTAGTTTTCCTACCTTCATTCCGAGTCTCTTCTCACAACACTCGCCTCACGGCAGCCTCCTAGCTGAGCTTATACGGCGGCAGTTGTCCCTGCCCACGACCAGACCTCCATCACCTTCACCCTTTTCTATTCTTTCCAGAGGCAGGCTATTTGACCAACCCCCCACGATCACGAATCCCTCAAGTGGGTGGTTTTCTATTCCCCAAAAGGCGTCGATTGCCTACATTTCCTTCAAGTGGCTGAGGCTTGCCAATCATTGATTTCGCTTTCACGGCCCTTTCCCCACCCCTGAATACTGAAACTACAGTTGGAAAGTGAGGACAACGCCAACACCACTATGGCAGACAATTTGAGACGAACACCGCTCTCATGGGCCGCTGGGGAGGGGCGTGATGAAGTAGTGAAGCTACTGTTGGTATGCCCAAATGTCAACCCTAATATGGCCGATGAGGTTGGCCGAACACCCCTTTTGTGGGCTGCCGAGAGAGGCCATCATAGAGTAGTGAGACTACTGCTAGGACGCGAAGACGTCAACCCCAATACCCCGGACAATCATGACCAAACACCGCTTTGGTGGGCTACTGTGAAGGGGCATGATGAAGTAGTGAAGCTACTGTTAAAATGCCAAAAGGTCAACCCCAATATAACCAATCATGCTGGCCGAACGCTGTTCTGGTGGGCTGTCGAGAGACGCCATTTTGCAGTAGTTCAAATACTGCTAGGACGCGAAGATGTCAACCCCAATATCCCGGGCGATCATGACCGAACACCGCTCTCGTGGGCTGCTAAGGAGGGGCATCATGAACTAGTGAGGCTCCTGTTAAAATGCCAAAAGGTCAACCCTAATACAACCGATGAGGATGACCGAACGCCGCTCTGGTGGGCTGCCGAGAGAGGCCAGTTTGGAATAGTTCAACTACTGCTAGGACGCGAAGATATCAACCCCAATATCCCAAACTGTTATGGCCTAACACTGCTCTTGTGGGCTTCTAGGGAGGGGCATGTTGAAGTAGTGAAGCTACTATTAAGATGCCGAAATGTCGACCCCAATATCACCGATCTTTATGGCCAAACACCGCTCTGGCGGGCTGCTGAGAGAGATCATTTTGCAGTAGTTCAACTACTGCTGGAATGCGAAGATGTCAACCCCAATATCCCGGACATTTCTGGCCTAACACTGCTCTTGTGGGCTGCTAGGGAGGGGCATGTTGAAGTAGTGAAGCTACTATTAAGATGCCGAAATGTCGACCCCAATATCACCGATCTTTCTGGCCAAACACCGCTCTGGCGGGCTGCTGAGAGAGATCATTTTGCAGTAGTTCAACTACTGCTGGAATGCGAAGATGTCAACCCCAATATCCCAAACTGTTTTGGCCTAACACTGCTCTCGTGGGCTGCTAGGGAGGGGCATGATAAAGTAGTGAAGCTACTGTTAAAATACCCAAAGGTCAACCCTAATATAACTAATCAGGCTGGCGAAACGGCTCTCTTGTTGGCTGCCGAGAAAGGACATGGTCGAGCCGTAAAGCTACTCTTGGACGGGAAAGACATCACCCCCGATATCCAAAACATGTTTAGCAATACACCTCTCTCGAGGGCTGCAACGCTTGGTTATGATGGAGTAGTGAAGCTACTGTTAAAATGCCAAAAGGTCAATCCTAATATGACCGGTTGGGCTGGTAGAACGCCGCTCTGTTCGGCTGCTGAGGGAGGCCATTTTGGAGTAGTTCAATTGCTTCTAGAACACGAAGATGTTAACCCCAATATCCCAAACTGTTATGGCCAAACACCGCTCACGTGGGCTGCCGCGAACGGCAATGATGACCTAGTGCAACTACTGCTAGCACATCAACGTGTCAACCCCAATATCCGAGACTGGCCAACGAGGGGGTGCTGGATCTAGTGCAAGCCCTCCAATCTGCGAATCCCAATGCAGGTTGACCCAAACAGGGCAAAATCTTTGCTACTATCACGCTTAAAAACACAAATGTACTCGTTTTTCGGCATTTCCATAAATATGCACATATATACCACCAGCCACTTATCTCTCCTTTACACTGGCTTCGAATCCCTCTCCGGAGCGTCCAACAAACATTCAACATCCCTGTCTTTTGTTTCTGTTCTTCCCCCTTCACTTGCTTCCGGATTCCACTTTAAATCCTCTCTTGCGAACCATCCTCGATCAAAGCCTGTAACCTAGCATACACATCCCTGCATGAGCATTTATGGGTATTACCTGTTAGTTGAGTGGGTATCCCTAACTCCATCCTCCTAGTGTCGAGAAGTGGGGGGGGGGGCATGTACTACTACTATTCATGCAGTTATTATCCGAATTTTTGGTTTTTGGTTTTGCCTATGTTTTAGTCCCTCCCTACTCTATAACAACCCTGCGTTTACAACATGATTGGTCATTACCTCCATGTCTATTATGTACTGTAAGTTGCCAACTAAAATGTACTATCTCAGAATATTATAAAATTTGATCGGTTGAAAATTTTGTAAAACCGATTACTGAGGGATCAAGTGGCAAACTAAGACTGATAATGCTCAATTTGTGTTTAGCTCCCGGAAAGAAGGGCCGGCGCTAGCATCGGGGAGGGCCCCACCTGAGGGGCCGCTATTCCTAAATTTTGCGATATCATAATTCACATGGGAGTGAGTGGGATGACTCGAGGGGGCTATTAGTAGTTTATAGTGAGTATGATAAGTTACTTTTAGTTAGGTTTCTATAGTTAGTAAATGTGACTCTTCTGTAGAGGTCCTAGAAAGTTATATAACTTAAGCTCTATTTCCCACGCTTCTTTGCAGCACTGACAGTGTTGCTTTTCCAATTAAGAACAAGATTAGGGCAACGGTGCACATCTTCGAGAATACAGCGGCCACACTTATTGTTCGCCCTCCCGATTGCTTCCCTCTGATTGAGTAACCCCATCGTGGGATGCCATATTAGGGAATACTGGTATTAGTTAATAAGACGAGTGGGACAGTCACCATGTCGAGGGTGACTGGTGGTAGAGAGCCCACTGTGCGAGTGGCTACCACAAACTGTATTCAGTCGAAGCTGCGTTCTCTTCTCCCGAAATTATAACCATCATCACTCTACACATCGAATAGCGAACATACTTCCTTTTTCCTACCACCTTCAATCGGGGTCTCTTCTCACAAGGCTCGCCTCACAGCAGCATCCTAACGGTACTTCTGCGGCGGCAGCTTTCCCTGCGCACAACCAGATCTCCATCACCTTTGCCCTTTTCTACTTTTGCCAGAGGCAGGCTATTTGACCAACCCCCCGCGATCACGAATCCCCCAAGGGAGTGGTTTTCTATTTCCTCAAAGCCGTCGATTACCTACATTTCCTTCAAGTTACTGAGGCTTGCCAATCCTGTCTTTCTCTTTCCAGACCCTTTCCCGGCCTTTGAGTACTGAAACTACAGTTGGAAAGTGAGGACAACGCCAACACCATTATGAGAGCCAATTTGGGACGAACATCGCTCTCATGGGCCGCTGGGGAGGGGCGTGATGAAGTAGTGAAGCTACTATTGGGATGCCCAAATGTCAACCCTAATATGGCCGATGAGGTTGGCCGAACACCCCTCTTGTGGGCTGCCGAGAGAGGCCATCATACAGTAGTGAGACTACTGCTAGAGCGCGAAGATGTCAACCCCAATACCCCGGACAATCATGGCCAAACACCGCTCTGGCGGGCTGCTGGGAAGGGGAATGATGAAGTAGTGAAGCTACTGTTAAAATGCCAAAAGGTCAACCCCAATATAACCAATCGTGCTGGCCGAACGCTGTTCTGGTGTGCTGCCGAGAGTGGCCATTTTGCAGTAGTTCAACTACTGCTAGGACGCGAAGATGTCAACCCCAATATCCCGGACGATCATGGCCGAACACCGCTCTTATGGGCTGCTCGGGAGGGGCATGATGAACTAGTGAGGCTCCTGTTAAAATGCCAAAAGGTCAACCCTAATATAACCAATGAGGATGACCGAACGCCGCTCTGGTGGGCTGCCGCGAGAGGCCAGTTTGGAATAGTTCAACTACTGCTAGGACGCGAAGATGTCAACCCCAATATCCCGGACGATTATGACCAAACACCCCTCTCGTGGGCTGCTGTACAGGGGCATGATGAAGTAGTGAAGCTACTGTTAAAATGCCAAAATGTCAATCCTAATATGACCGGTTGGGCTGGTAGAACGCCGCTCTGGTGGGCTGCCGAGAGTGGCCATTTTGGAGTAGTTCAACTGCTGCTACAACACGAATATGTCAACCCCAATATCCCGGGAGATTATGGCCAAACACTGCTCTCGTGGGCTGCTGGGGATGGGCATGGTGAAGTAGTGAAGCTACTGTTAAAATGCCAAAAGGTCAACCCTAATATTAAAGATGACGATGACCGAACGGCTCTCTTGTGTGCTGCCGAGAAAGGACATTGTCGAGCCGTAAAGCTACTCTTGGAAGGGAAAGACATCACCCCCGATATCCAAGACATATTTGGCAATACACCTCTCTCGATGGCTGCAAAGTTTGGTTATGATGGAGTAGTGAAGCTACTGTTAAAATGCCAAAAGGTTAACCCTAATATAACCAATCGCGCTGGTAGAACGCCGCTCTGGTTGGCTGCTGAGGGAGGCCATTTTGGAGTAGTTCAATTGCTACTAGAACACGAAGATGTTAACCCCAATATCCCAAACTGTTATGGCCAAACACCGCTCTCGTGGGCTGCCGCGAACGGCAATGATGAAGTAGTGCAACTACTGCTAGCACATGAAGGTGTCAGCCCCGATATCCCAGACCATAATGTCCCAACACCGCTTTGGTGGGCTTCCTTCCCCCCGAACAAGAGAGCGATGAATCTACTGCAAGCCCGCCAATCTGCGAACCCCAAGGCTATTTGACTCCAACAGGGTAAAGTCTTTGCCATTGCTCTTAAAAATGCAAATGTACTCCTTTTAGGCATTTCTATAAATATGCACAATGTCCTCTGTACCGCCGGCCGCTTATCTCTCTCCCGAGCGTCCAACAAACATTCAACATCCCTGTCTTTTGTTTCTGTCCTTCCCTCTTAACTCGCTTCCAGATTCCACTTTAAATTCTCCCTTGCGAATCATCATCCCAGATCAAAACTTGTAATCTAGCATACACATCTCTGTATGAGAATTTATGGGTATTAACTGTTAGTTGAGTGGGTATTCCAACTCCATCCTGCTAGGGTAGGGGAGCCGGAAGGGGGGGCATGTACTACTACTACTATTCATGCAGTTATTATCTGAATTTTCAGTCTTTGTTTTTGCCTTTGTTTTAGTCCCTCCCTACTGTATAACAACCGTGCGCTTACAACATGATTGGTCATTACTTCCTAGTCTATTATGTACTGTAGGTTTCCAACTAAAATGTACTGTCTCAGAATATAATAAAATTTGATTTGTTGAATTTTTTGTCAACCGATTACTGAGGGATCAAGTGGCAAACTCACACTGATAATCCTCAATTTGTGTTTAGCTCCAAGCAAGAAGGGGGCGAGCTATCATTGGGAGAGGGCCCCACCTAAGGGGCCGCTATTCCTAAATTTTGCAGCATCATAATACACATAGGAGTGAGTAGGAAGACTCGAGGGGGCTACTAGTTGTTTATAGTGAGTACGTTATTTTTAGTTAGGTTTCTATAGCTAGTAAATGTAACTGTTCTGTAGAGGTCCTAGGGAGTTATATAACTTAAGCTCTATTTCCCGCGCTTCTTACAGCACTGAACTGAGAGTGTTGCTTTCGCAATTAAGAACAAGATTAGGGCAACGGTGCACATCTTCGAGAATACAGCGGCCACACTTATTGTTTGCCCTCCCGCTTGCTTCCTTTTGATTGAGTAACCCCATCGTGGGATGTCATATTAGGGCATACTGGTAAGTCGAGTGGGACAGTCACCATGTCGAGGGTGACTGGTGGTAGAGAGCCCACTGTGCGAGTGGCTACCACACAAACTGTATTCAGTTTCAGCTGCGTTCTCTTCTTCTCCCGAAATTATAACCATCATCACCCTACACATCGAATAGCGAAAACACTTCCTTTTTCCTACCACCTTCAATCGGGGTCTCTTCTCACAAGGCTCGCCTCACAGCAGCATCCTAGCGGTGCTTCTGTGGCGGCAGCTGTCCCTGCGCACGACCAGATCTCCATCACCTTTACCCTTTTCTACTTTTGCCAGAGGCAGGCTATTTGACCAACCCCCTACGATCACGAATCCCTCAAGGGGGTGGTTTTCTATTTCCTCAAAGCCGTCAATTACCTACATCTCCTTCAAGTTACTGAGACTTTGCAATCCGTTGTTTTCTCTTTCCCGGCCCTTTCCTCCGCTTTGAGTACAGAAACTACAGTTGGAAAGTGAGGACAACGCCAACACCATTATGACTATGCCAGACAATTTCAGTCGAACACCCCTCTCGTGGGCCGCTGGGGAGGGGCATGATGAAGTAGTGAACCTACTATTAAGATGCCAAAAGGTCAACCCCAATATGACCGATGAGGCTGGCCGATCACCCCTCTCATATGCTGCCAAGAATGGCCATCATAAAGTAGTTCAACTACTACTAGAACACGAAGATGTCAACCCCAATATCCCGGATATTTCTGGCCGAACACCGCTCTGGCGGGCTGCTGGGGAGGGGCATGCTGAAGTAGTAAAGCTACTATTGAGATGCCGAAATGTCAACCCCAATATCACCAATCTTTCTGGCCAAACACCGCTCTGGCGGGCTGCCGAGAGAGGCCATTTTGGAGCAGTTCAACTACTGTTAGAACACGAAGATATCAGCCTCAATATCCCTGACCATTATGGCCGAACACCGCTCTGGTGGGCTGCTGAGGAGGGGCGTGATGAAGTAGTGAAGCTACTGTTAGGATGCCGAAATGTCAACCCTGATATGCGCGATCTTTCTGGCCAAACACCGCTCTGGCGGGCTGCCGAGCGCGGCAATTCTGGAGTGGTTCGCCTACTGCTAGGACACGAAGATGTCAACCCCAATATCCCGGACAGTTCTGGCCGAACACCGCTCTCGTTGGCTGCTGCGGGCGGGCATGATAAAATAGTCAAGCTACTGTTCAAATGCCAAAAGATCAATCCCAATCTAACCAATCAGGCTGGCGAAACGGCTCTCTTGTTGGCTGCCAAGCGTGCGGATAGTCGAGCCGTAAAGCTACTATTGAAAGCGAAAGACATCGCCCCCGATATCCCAGACATACTTGGCGAGACACCTCTCTCGAGGGCTGCCGCGTTTGGTTATTATGGAGTAGTGAGGCTACTGTTAAAATGCCAAAAGGTCAACCCTAATATGACCGGTTGGGCTCACCGAACGCCTCTCTTGCTTGCTGCTACGGGAGGCAATTTTGAGGTAGTTCAACTACTGTTAGAACACGCAGATGTCGACCCCAATATTCCGGATGATAATGGCCGAACACCGCTCGCGCTGGCTGCTGGGGGGGGGCATGATGAAGTAGTGGAGCTACTGGTAAAATGCCAAAAGGTCAACCCTAATATGGCCAATCAGGCTGGCCGAACGCCGCTCTGGTGGGCTGCTGAGCGAGACCATATTGGAGTAGTTCAACTACTGCTAGGACGCGAAGATGTCAACCCCAATATCCCTGACCTTTATGGCCGAACACCGCTCTCGTGGGCTGCCGAGATCGGCAATGATGAAGTAGTGCAACTACTGCTATCACATGAAGGTGACAACCCCGATATCCCAGACGATAATGGCCGTACACAGCATTGGCAGGCTTCCCTCACCTAGAGAGGGGTGGATCTACTTCAGGCTAGCCAATCTGCGAACCCCAATGCGGTTTGGCCTCGGGCGGGGGGCAATCTTGGCCATCGCTCTTAAAGACACAAATGTACTCCTCTAAATATTCACATATATACCGCCAGCCGCTTATCTCTCCTTTAAACCGACTTCGAATCCCTCTCCGGAGCGTCCAACAAACATTCAACATCCCTGTCTTTCGTTTCTGTTCCTGCTCCTGTGCTTGCTTCCTGATTCCTCTTTAAATTCTCCCTTGCGAACCATCATCCCGGATCAAAGTTGGTAACCTAGCATACACTTCCCTCTATGGGTAACTGTTAGTTGAGTGGGTATCCCTAACTCCATCCTCCTAGTGTAGGGAAGCCGGAGGGGGGGGCATGTACTACTACTATTCATGCAGTTATTATCCGAATTTTTAGCCTTTCCTTTCGGCTATGTTTTAGTCTTTCCCTACTGTATTACAACTCTGCGTTTAGAACATGATTGGTCATTACTTCCTAGTCTATTATGTACTGTACTGTACGTCGCCAACCAAAATGTACTATCCCAGAATATAATCCAATTTGATCTGTTGAAATCTTTGTGAACCGATTACTGAGGGATCAAGTGGCAAACTCACACTGATAATCCTCAATTTGTGTTTAGCTCGCAGCAAGAAGGGGGGGCTATCATTGGGGGGGGGCCCTATTTGAGGGGCGGCTATTCGTAAATTTTGTGGTATTATAATACACATGGGAGTGAGTAGGAAGACTCGAGGTCGCGAGTGGAGGGCTGCTAGTTGTTTGTACCATACCGAGTAAGTTATTTTTAGTTAGGTTCCTGTAGCTAGTGAACGTGGCCCCGCAGAGGTCCTAGAAAGTTATATAAGCTCCCTTTCCTATGCTTCTTTGCAGCACTGACTGACCGTGCTGCCTTTGCAATTAAGATTAGGGCAACGACGGACATCTTCGAGAACACGGCCGCGCCGCCACATTTATTGGTCGATTTCTCCTTTCCTTCCTTTTGATGGAGTAACCCCATCGTGGCATGCCATGTTAGGGCATACCGGTATTGGTTAGCAAGGCGAGTGGGACTGTTACCATGTCGAGGATGACTGGTATTTCCGGTGTTTATCCGATAGAGAGCGCACTGTTCGAGTGCCTACAACAAACTGTATTTAGTCTGAGCTGCGTTCTCTTCTCCCGAAATGATAATCATCATCACTCTACACATTACACATCGAGTAGCGAACACACTTCAGCTTTTCCTACCACCTCCGTTCCGGGTCACTTCTCACAACGCTCACCTCACGCCAGCCTCCTAGCGGTGCATGTACTGCGGCAATTGTCCCTACCTCCCACCAGACCTCCATCACTTCGCCCTTTTCTACTTTTGCCAGAGGCAGTCTATTTTACCAACCCCCCGCGATCACGAATCCCTCAAGGGGGTGGTTTTCTATTCCCCCAAAGGCGTCGATTGCCTACATTTCCTCCAAGTAACCGAGGCTTGCCAGTCCTTTGTTTTCTCTTTCCCGGCCCCTTCCCGCCCTTTAAGTCCTGAAATTACAGTTGGAAAGTCAGGACAGCACCAACACTATTATGCCAAACAATTGGAAGCGAACACCGCTCTCATGGGCCGCTGGGGCGGGGCATGATGAAGTAGTGAAGCTACTATTAAGATGCCGAAATGTCAACCCTAATATGACAGGCGAGGCTACCCGAACACCGCTCTTGTGGGCTGCCTTAAATAGACGTCATGAAGTAGTTCAACTACTGCTAGAGCACGAAGATGTCAACCCCAATATCCCGGACAATTCTGGCCGAACGCCGCTCTCGTGGGCTGCTGGGAAGGGGCATGATGAAGTAGTGAAGCTACTGTTAAAATGCCAAAAGGTCAACCCTAATATCATGGATGACGATGGCCGAACGCCGCTCTCGTGGGCTGCAGAGAGAGGCCATTTTGGAGTAGTTCAACTGCTGCTAGAACACGAAGATGTCAACCCCAATATCCAGGACAGTTCTGGCCGAACACCGTTCTCGTGGGCTGCTGAGGAGGGGCATGATGAAGTAGTGAAGCTACTGCTAAAATGCCAAAACGTCCACTCTGATATTACTGATATCTTTAGCCGAACACCGCTCTCCTGGGCTGCTGAAAGTGGCCGTTTCGGAGTAGTTCAACTACTGCTAGGACGCGAAGATGTCAATCCCAATATCCCGGACGATTATGGCGAAACCCCGCTCTCGTGGGCTGCTAGGGAGGGGCATGATGAAGTAGTGAAGCTACTGTTAAAATGCCAAAATGTCAACCCTAATATCACCGGTTGGGGTGGCCGAACGGCTCTCCTGTGTGCTGCCCAGAAAGGGGATGATCGAGCCGTAAAGCTACTCTTGGAAGGGAAAGACATCACCCCCGATATCCAAGATATATTTGGCAATACACCTCTCTCGATGGCTGCAACGTTTGGTTATGATGGAGTAGTGAAGCTACTGTTAAAATGCCAAAAGGTCAACCCTAATATAACCAATCGCGCTGGTAGAACGCCGCTCTGGCTGGCTGCCGAGGGAGGCCATTTTGGAGTAGTTCAACTACTGCTAGAACACGAAGATGTTAACCCCAATATCCCAAACTGTAATGGCCAAACACTGCTCTCGTGGGCTGCCGCGAACAGCAATGGTGACCTAGTGCAAGTACTGCTAGCACAACCCCAATATCCGAGACAATAATGGCCGAACACCGCTTTGGTGGGCTTCCCTCACCCCGAACAAGAGAGTGGTGAATCTACTGCAAGCCAGCCAATCTGCGAACCCGAATGCCTTTTGACCTTAACAGCGCACAATCTTTGCGATCGTTCTTAAAAATGCAAATCTGCTACTTTTTATTTATTTCCATAAATATGCACCTATATTCCGTCAGCCGCTTATCTCTTCTTTAAACCGACTTTGAATCCCTCTCCGGAGTGCCCAACAAACATTCAACATCCCTCTCTTTCGTTTCTCTTCTTCCCCCTTCTCTTGATTCCTTATTCCACTTTAAATTCTCCCTTGCGAATCATCCCGGCTCAAAGCTGGCAATCCAGCATACACTTCCCTGTATGGGTATTGACTGTTATTTGAGTGAGTATCCCTAACTACATCACGCTAGTGTCGGGAAGTAGGAGGGGGCGGGCATGTACTTGTCCTACTCATGCAGTTATTATCCCAATTTTTTGTTTGTTTTTGGCTATCTTTTGGTCCTTCTCTACTCTGTTGCGGCTCCGCGTTTGGAACGTGGTTGCTCATTACTTCCTAGTCTATTATCTCATTATGTACTGTACGCCGCCAACTAAAAAGTACTATCTCAGAATATAATCCAATTTGATCTGTTGAAATTTTCGTGAACCGATTACTGAAGGATCAAGTGGCAAACTCACACTGATAATCCTCGATTTGTGTTTAGCTCTCGGTAAGAAGGGGGGGAGCTATCATTGGGGGAGGGGTTTATTTGAGGGGCCGCTATTCCTAAATTCCGAGGTATCATAATATATATGGGGGTGAGTAGGAAGACAAGAAGTCTCCAGAGGGCTGCTAGTTGTTTGTATGATACTCGTAATCAGTAAGTCATTTTTAGTTAGGTTTCTATTTAGTAAATGTGACTGTTCTGCAGAGGTCCTAGAAAGTTATATAACTAAAGCTCTATTTCCCGCACTTCTTTACAGCACTGAACTGACAGTGTTGCTTTCGCAATTAAGATCAAGATTAGGGCAACGGTGCACATCTTCGAGAATACAGCGGCCACACTTATTGTTCGCTTTCTCGATTGCTTCCTTTTGACGGAGTAACCCCATCTGGGGATGCCATATTAGGGCATACTTGTATTAGCTAGCAAGGCGAATGGGACTGTCACCGTGTTTGCGACATAGAGAGAGCCCACTGTGCGAGTGGCTACTATACCACAAACTGTATCTAGTCTCTTCTCCCGAAATGATGACCATCATCACTCTACACATCGAATAGCGAACACACTCCTGGTTTCTTACCAGCTTCACTCCGGGTCTCTTCTCACAACGCTTACCTTACGGCAGCCTCCTAGCGGTGCTTGTACGGCGGCAGTTCTCTCTGCGCACCACCAGACCTCTATCACCTTCACCCTTTCTACTGTTGCCAGGGGCAGGCTATTTGACCAACCCCCCGCGATCACGAATCCCTCAAGGGAGTGGTTTTCTATTTCCTCAAAGCCGTCGATTACCTACATTCCTTCAAGTGACTGAGGGCTTTCCAATCCTTTCTTTTCTCTTTACCGGCCCTTTTCCGCCCTTTGAGTACAGAAACTACAGTTAGAAAGTGAGGACAGCGCAAACGCCATTATGCTATACAATTGGGGACGAACACCGCTCTCGTGGGCCGCTGGGGAGGGGCATGATGAAGTAGTGAAGCTACTGTTAGGATGCCGAAATGTCAACCCTAATATCATGGATGACGATGGCCGAACACCGCTCTTGTGGGCTACCATGAGACGCCATTACGGAGTAGTGCGACTACTGCTAGGACGCGAAGATGTCGACCCCAACATCCCGGACAATTATGGCCGAACACCACTCATGTGGGCTGCCGCGAGTGGGGACGATGGAGTCGTAAAGCTACTGTTAAGATGTCCAAATGTCCACCCTAATATCACCAGAGTGGCTGGCCGAACGCTGCTCCGGTGCGCCACTGAGAGAGGCCATTTTGGGGTAGCTCAACTGCTGCTAGAACACGAAGATGTCAACCCCAATATTTCGGATGATAATGGCCGAACACCGCTATGCTGGGCTGCTGGGGAGGGGCATGATGAAGTAGTGAAGCTACTGTTAGGATACCCAAATGTCAACCCTAATATAACCAATGAGGCTGGACGAACGCCGCTCTGGTTGGCTGCCGAGAGAGACCATTTTGCTGTAGTTCAATTGCTACTAGAACGCGAAGATGTCAACCCCAATATACCGGATGATAATGATCGAACACTGCTCTGGTGGGCTGCTGAGGAGGGGCATGATGAAGTAGTGAAGCTATTGTTAAAATGCCAAAAGGTCAACCCTAATATAACCAATGAGGCTGGACGAACGCCGCTCTCGTGGGCTGCCGAGAGAGGCCAGTTTGGAGTAGTTCAACTACTGCTAGGACGCGAAGATGTCAACCCCGATATCCCGGATGATGGTGGTTACACACCGCTCTCGTGGGCTGCTGAGGAGGGGCATGATGAAGTAGTGAAGCTATTGTTAAAATGCCAAAAGGTCAACCCCAATATGACCAATGAGGGTGGCCGAACGCCGCTCCGGTGGGCTGCCGAGAGAGGCCATTTTGGAGTAGTTCAACTGCTGCTAGAACACGAAGATGTCAACCCCAATATCCCGGACGATCATGACCGAACACCGCTCTTATGGGCTGCTCGGGAGGGGCATGATGAACTAGTGAGGCTCCTGTTAAAATGCCAAAAGGTCAACCCTAATATAACCGATGAGGATGACCGAACGCTGCTCTGGTGGGCTGCCGAGAGAGGCCAGTTTGGAGTAGTTCAACTACTTCTAGGACGCGAGGATGTCAACCCCAATATCCCGGACGATTATGACCAAACACCCCTCTCATGGGCTGCTGTACAGGGGGATGATGAAGTAGTGAAGCTACTGTTAAAATGCCAAAAGGTCAACCCTAATCTGACCGGTTGGGCTGGCCGAACGCCGCTCTCGTGGGCTGCCGAGAGAGGCCAGCTTGGAGTAGTTCAACTACTGCTAGGACGTGAAGATCTCAACCCCAATATCCCGGATGATGGCGGCCGAACACCGCTCTGGTGGGCAGCTGGGGAGGGGAATGATGAAGTAGTGAAGCTACTGTTAAGATGCCCAAACGTCAACCCTAATATAACCAATCAGGCTGGCCGAACGCCGCTCTGGTTGGCTGCCGAGAGAGGCCATTTTGCAGTAGTTCAATTGCTACTAGAACGCGAAGATGTCAACCCCAATATGCCGGGCAATCGTGGCCGAGCACTGCTTTGGTGGGCTTCCCTCATCCTAAAAAGAGCGGTGAATCTACTGCAAGCCAGCCAATCTGCGAATCCCAATGCCGTTTGACCCCCCCAACAGGGCAAAATATTGACTACTATCGCTCTTAAAAACACAAATGTACTCGAGTACTCCTTTTTAGGCATTTATATAGATATATACTGCCATCCGCTTATCTCTCCTTGCCTATCTTTCCTTTAAACCGGCTCCGAATCCCTCTCCGGAGCATCCAGCAAACATTCAACATCCCTGTCTTTCGTTCCTGTTCCTCCCCCTTCGCTTGCTTCCAGATTCCACGTTAAATTCTCCCTTGCGAATCATCATCCCCGATCACAGCTGCTAATCTAGCATACACTTCCCGTATGAGCATCTATGGCTATTAACTGTTAGTTGACTGGGTATCCCTAACTCCATCCTCCTAGTGTCGGGAAGTGGGAGGGGGGGAGGCATGTACTACTACTATTCATGCAGTTATTATCTGAATTTTAGTCTTTCTTTTCGGCTATGTTTTAGTCCTTCCCTACCCTATTACAACTCTGTGTTTAGAACATGATTGGTCATTACTTCCTAGTCTATTGTGTACTCGTACTGTACGTCGCCAACCAAAATGTACTATCTCAGAATATAATCCAATTTGATCTGTTGAAATGTTTGTAAACCGATTACTGAGGGATCAAGTGGCAAACTCACACTGATAATCCTCAATTTGTGTTTAGCTCCCGGCAAGAAGGGCCGGGGCTACATCGGGGGAGGGCCCCACCTGAGGGGCCGCTATTCCCAAACTTTGCGGCATCATAATACACATGGGAGTGAGTAGGAAGACTCGAGGGGGCTACTAGTTGTTTATAGTGAGTATGATAAGTTACTTTTAGTTAGGTTTCTATAGTTATTAAATGTGACTGTTCTGCAGAGGTCCTAGAAAGTTATATAACTTAAGCTCTATTTCCCACGCTTCTTTGCAGCACTGACAGTGTTGCTTTTCCAATTAAGAACAAGATTAGGGCAACGGTGCACATCTTCGAGAATACAGCGGCCACACTTATTGTTCGCCCTCCCGATTGCTTCCCTCTGATTGAGTAACCCCATCGTGGGATGCCATATTAGGGCATACTGGTAAGACGAGTGGGACAGCCACCATGTCGAGGGTGACTGGTGGTAGAGAGCCCACTGTGCGAGTGGCTACCACACAAACTGTATTCAGTCTCAGCTGCATTCTCTTCTTCTCCCGAAATGATAACCATCATCACCCTACACATCGAATAGCGAACACACTTCCTTTTTCCTGCCACCTTCAATCCGGGTCTCTTCTCACAAGGCTCGCCTCACAGCAGCATCCTCGCGGTGCTTCTGTGGCGGCAGCTGTCCCTGCGCACGACCAGATCTCCATCACCTTTACCCTTTTCTACTTTTGCCAGAGGCAGGCTATTTGACCAACCCCCCACGATCACGAATCCCTCAAGGGGGTGGTTTTCTATTTCCTCAAAGCCGTCGATTACTTACATTTCCTTCTTCAAGTTACTGAGGCTTTGCAATCCGTTGTTTTCTCTTTCCCGGCCCTTTCCTCCGCTTTGAGTACTGAAACTACAGTTGGAAAGTGAGGACAGCGCCAACACCATTATGACAGCCAATGCGGGACGAACACCGCTCTCATGGGCCGCTGGGGAGGGGCATGATAAAGTAGTGAAGCTACTATTAAGACACCAAAAGGTCAACCCTAATATGACCGATGAGGCCGGCCGATCACCCCTCTCATATGCTGCCAGGAATGGCCATCATAAAGTAGTTCAACTACTTCTCGAACACGAAGATATCAACCCCAATATCCCGGATATTTCTGGCCGAACACCGCTCTTGCGGGCTGCTGGGCGGGGGCATGTTGAAGTAGTGAAGCTACTATTAAGATGCCGAAATGTCAACCCCAATCTCACCGATCTTTCTCTCCAAACACCGCTCTGGCGGGCTGCCGAGAGAGACCATTTTCCAGTAGTTCGACTACTGTTAGAACACGAAGATATCAACCTCAATATCCCTAACCATTATGGCCGAACACCGCTCTGGTGGGCTGCTGAGGAGGGGCGTGATGAAGTAATGAGGCTACTGTTAAAATTCCAAGAGGTCAACCCTGATGTGCGCGATCATGCTGGCCAAACACCGCTCTGGCGGGCTGCCGAGCGAGGCAATTCTGGAGCAGTTCGCCTACTGCTAGCACGCGAAGATGTCAACCCCAATATCCCGGACAGTTCTGGCCGAACACCGCTCTCGATGGCTGCTGCGGGGGGGCATGATAAAACAGTGAGGCGACTGTTCAAATGCGGAAAGGTCAACCCCAATATGACCAATCAGGCTGGCGAAACGGCTCTCTTGTTGGCTGCCAAGCGTGCGGATGGTCGAGCCGTAAAGCTACTATTGAAAGCGAAAGACATCGCCCCCGATATCCCAGACATACTTGGCAACACACCTCTCTCGAGGGCTGCGGCGTTTGGTTATTGTGGAATAGTGAAGCTGCTGTTAAAATGCCAAAAGGTCAACCCTAATATGACCGGTTGGGCTCACAAAACGGCTCTCTCGCTTGCTGCTCTGGGAGGCATCCTTGAGGTAGTTCAACTACTGTTAGAACACGAAGATGTCGACCCCAATATCCCCGATGATTATGGCCAAACGCCGCTCGCGCTGGCTGCTGGCGCGGGCCATGGCGAAGTAGTGGAGCTACTGTTAAAATGCCAAAAGGTCAACCCTAACATGGCCAATCAGGCTGGCCGAACGCCGCTCTGGTGGGCTGCCGAGCGAGACCATACTGGAGTAGTTCAACTACTGCTAGGACACGAAGATGTCAACCCCAATATCCCTGACCATTATGGCCAAACACCGCTCTCGCGGGCTGCCGAGATCCTCAATGATGAAGTAGTGCAACTACTGCTATCACATGAACGTGTCAACCCCGATATCCCAGAAGATAATGGCCGTACACAGCGTTGGCGGGCTTACCTCTCCCCGAGGGCGGCGGATCTACTGCAAGCCCGCCAATCTGCGAACCCCAATGCGGTTTGACCCCGGCAGGGGGGGATCTAGACCATCGCTCTTAAAGACACCAATGTACTCCTCTACATATTCACATATATACCGCCAGCAGCTTATCTCTCCTTTAAACCGACTTCGAAACCCTCTCCGGAGCGTCCAACAAACAAACTTTCAACATCCCTGTCTTTCATTTCTGTTCCTCCCCCTCCTTTGCTTACTTCCTGATTCCTCTTTAAATTCTCCCCCGCAAATCATCATCCCGGATCAAAGTTGGTAACCCAGCATACACTTCCCTGTATGGGCACTACTATTCACTGTTAATTGAGTCGGTATACCTAACTAACTCCATCCTGCTAGTGTAGGGAAGCGGGAGCAAGGGGGGGGGGGGGGGCATGTACTACTTACTACTAGCTATTCATGCAGTTATTTTCTGAATTTTTACTCTTTGTTTTTGTCCTTCCTTACTGTATTTCAACTCTACGTTTACAACATGATTGGTCATTACTTCCTGGTCTATTAGTCTTATGTACTCGTCCTGTACGTCGCCAACTAAAATGTTACTGTACTATCCCAGAATATAATCCAATTCGATCTGTTGAAATTTCTTTTGTGAACCGATCCGTAATGTATGGGGTGTTATATATGATACCAATAACGAACGATACTTACTCGTCCCAGGGAAGAAGTATTCGAAAATACGGGTTTTTTGAGTTTGTATGGGCGCTCAGACGATCGCAGGGGTTTTAATTACCGTATAATATTATATATTTTTAATCCCCTGTTTCCGGATAATTCTTGCCTGGGACGAGTACTTGCTTGCTGGGACAGATCCCCCCCCCGTCCGGCAATAATAATAGGGCCATCCCTGCAAAAGCCGGGCGAGTGAGAATGCATGAAATGAAAAGAAACGAAAAGAAAAGAAGAAGAAAAATCCTCCACAAAGCACCAAGTTAGAAAGAGCAACAGAGATTACAATTTAGTTTGTTTGTCAGAGCAACTCAAGAGATTAATGGGCACAAGTTCTCGGTCTGGAACTTCCGGTTAAGGAGGATACTTTTCACATCTCATTACCGTAGATTTTGGGTAAAACTCGACCCGCCGCCATACTCCTTAAGGTATCATAGCCACCATTCCTCTTAAGGGACTAACTTAACCCCCGTGGCGAATTCGCTCTTCTAGGGATAGTAACTGCCATACTCGTACAGGTAATAATAGTGGCGGGGGGGTCGAGTTTGGCCAGAATTTACGGTATTTTTCAAAACACACACCCGGGCTAAAGGGATAAGTGAAAAAATACCGCAAACTTTGTAAATAATGTCCCCCGGGGCGAGATATATTAAGGAAAGAAGGGGAATCCGCAATTTGTGTCTACAGTATCATAGCTCTCAGGAAGAAGGGGTTCTTGCTAGATTCACACACCTAAACGGGCGGGGTCTTTTTTTTACGACTATTTCGTCTTGAAGAACGTTTACCTAGCATTGCTGACTACGAGTACTTGTGTGCGCCGAACGAAAGACTTTTCATAGAGTAGTGATAGTGTTGGATTTCATTCATTGGATAGGTAACAATCCCATCCAGAAGACATAGAAACATCGGTAAAACCCGTAATACAGTAAATAAGACCAGCCACACACTCGATCATACAGCATACAACGGTACAATACTAGTGTACACACACACACAAAGTACCACCCCAACCATTCACCTCCTCCTCCTCCTATTCCTTCTCTTTTTCTTCTTCCTACTCCCACCGCTCCCGCTGCCGCTCACCTCCCCACCAGTCGTACCGACGACCGCCTCATCCGAAATCTCCTGCGGCGTCGGCTCCGGCGTGGGGACGATTCCATCATCGATACCAAAGTACTTCTGCGCCTCGGCGACCACCTCCTTCTGGATGCCGCCCCTCTTGCGATCGCGCCACTCGGTCAACATCTCGACGCCGCTGGCCACCTTGTCCTGGGGCATGTGACCGCCGGATCGTTCGCACTGCTCCCAGAAAGCCTCGACGACGGCCTCGTATTCCTTTAGGTCGTTGTGCGCTGAGCGGAGCACCACAAGCATGCGATCCACCAGGTCCAGCGTCGCTCTCTCCTTGATGTGGAAGGTTGTGAGCTCGCTCTCGATGGGGCCCAGGCCCTGGGTGCGTGGGTTGGGGGCGCCCAAACAGTCGGACATGTAGCAGTACCGGGCAATCAGCGTCGAGATTGCGTGGGCCAGTTCGGAGATTGCGAGGGTTGCGGAGTTTTTTAGTGCCAAGGTCGGATGGGCGTGAGGTAATAATAATATGTGCCCTCTACGACTTTTTTCGGCGGGGGGAAGATTGTTAGCTGTCATAGCTTGCGTAGATGTCGTGGGTGGAGTTGCGGGGGGCGTGTGGTACCGTGATAGACAATCTAATATGAGGAGGAGGATGAGTGTTAAGATGAAAGAAATTATCGGTATAAATATAGATAGCATGATTAATAGGTAATTATTGTGGATGTGGAGGGCGTGGGGTTGGTATATGGTGGAGAGAGAGAGAGAGAGAGAGAGAGAGAGGAGGGGGATACAGTACCTGTACTTATAGGTCTAAGATTGGATGCTCGAACTGTATTGCGTTGGAGCGGTGGGGACGACGCTATACGTGGTTTGCGGGTATGATAACGCAACTGCACACGAACACCTATCACAAGTTAAGCTATGGTTTTATTGCATTCGTAGCGTTTGAAGCCCTAGTTCAACTGCTTTAATCCGACCGCATCTTGGAATGGCTTCGTATGAGACAAAGTTGAAATGATTGAAATTCGTGCCACTGTATTACACAACAAGTAGAAATAATAGTACTGGGAATTGATTGGTCAATTTCGCCTACTCTACCCAACGATCCAATCAACTTCACATAACCAAAACTGCAACTACTATTAAAAATCCATCACCTCACAACCTTCCTCCCATCCGCATCCCCCAAACTCCTACTAGGACTTTCATCTCTCTCACCAACCGCATCCTCCCTGGGCAATGGCTTATCAAGGCAGTCAAACCTGCCTCCTTGAACTTTACAACGTACCCAAACACAACCCATTCGGCACGTGACAGCCAGCATTAAGAATATCAATGAACCCACGGGCGCAGCAACAAACACCCCAAACACGCTCCAGTCATCGGCGTACAATCCCGACGTCAAGATTATCAACTCGGCAGCCTTCTTGGCATCACCATAGAATGCGCATCCGAACAGGAATACCGAGAAGAGACCGCCGAAGCCTGCGACGATAATATCCACACCTCGAAGGAAGTACATTGCGTCAAAGAGGCCGAGGAGGATTGGAGGCATGGCGGCGCAGGCAAAGATGTTTGAAATTAGGAAGATACGAAGGATGGAAGGGGACTTGAGGGCGACGATAACTACCGGGATAGAGACGAGGAGGACAAAGACACGGACCCAGAGTAGAGGCAGCTTGTTCTTGAAGACGTCATTGGAGATTGTAGACACCATTGCTGATTGTAGACTGTCGAAGACGGCGCAGCTGAGCGCTACCACCATCACGAGGGTAAATCCAACGACCCAGGAGGGGAGTTCCGCGAGTAACAGGAAGAATGCAAGACCGCCGTACGTACCCGGTTCCCAGACTCCTGCCCATGCAGCGATGAAACCCGTAGAAGAGACGAGGAGGAGGGCGATGAAGAGTACAATCGCGGCGATCGATGCCCCGATCCATAAGTCTTTGTCAGTCTTTGATGCGAATGCGCGCATCCAAAAGCCGGATACAAACATGAAACTAAAGAGTATCCCAATGAACAGAATATAGATTAACTGATAGCCGAGTACGGTGCTGTGGGTGAGCCCCGACGGGTCGATTTTGGAGCGGTCAATTTCTACTGATGTGCCGACTGCAATGGTGCAGATGATGATTAGGATCCCAATCATTACTCCTTGGATATTGTCGGTCAGGAAGGAGATGCGAAAACCGCCAAGAGCTAGAGTGGGTTAGTACACTCTCGCATGGGGGTATATGTCGGGCGCACAAGTGTATATTGTAGTGATGACAACTTCAACAATAACCACCGGGAGGCCATTGAGATTGGTAAGAGCATTGATGACCTGTTGGAGAGAAGACAATTCCGCAACCATATACAAGAACATGGTAGCGACACTACACTCGTCAGCTATATAACAACCACCTCCGGGAATTCTCAATCACTCACCTCAGAAAGCTCAAGTAAAGCGCCGCATACGGCCCATACCTCTCCTTCACCCACATGGTAAGGATGAACCCTCCGGGCAATTTTCTCCTCAGCTTTGGCACCAAAAAAGCAAACGACATGATGGGCAAGGCCGAGCAAGCAGCATAAGTGATAGCTCCCTGCACACCAGCGATAGTTCCAATTTCCGGATAGGAAAACAAGACGGCAGATCCCATTGCTAGAAAATATCAGTACCTTTGGGGGCATTTTCTAAAGGGAAAGGAATAATGGAGAAGAGGGGACGGTAGCGGCAACACATTTCCCACGCAAGTCTTAACTTGATCGAGTGCAAACGGTCAATCTCAGCCCATAAGGTCAGTTTTCCAAGTTTGCCCAATCTCCCACTCAGGTGAGGGGGTTGGATCGGGCAAAGAGGTCCACAGCAAACAGGCACCCGTAGTGAAGCCAGCTACACTCTCCGCTCAAAGCTTTTTTTCGAGTAGTTAAAGATACTGACGCCCAGTCGAGAAACGATCCAAAGCCCGAGGGAGAGTGCAACACCCTCAAATGGTTACGAACCTGGATTACTCGAGCGACCCATCGCACAACGAGGGCCACTGAGACGATGTCATGTTTTATTTCTTTCAAGAAATCAATGACATGGTACGAATGCTTGCCGCTGCCGCCTTTCTGTCCAAAGACGCGCAGCACTCACCAGAGGCTATAAAGTTGAGTGCCACGGGAATCGCTATAACCCATCAGCATTCTAGAGTCCAAAGGGGGAGGGAGGAAAGCGGAAAAAAGGCAAACCAGTCTGGGTGCGACCCGAATGAATAAACTCCAATTTCGATTGACCGCGGAATCGCCAGGAGAGAGTGACACCGATTATTCTGATTTGAACCATGTCAGCTCCACAACGATGAGGAGGGGAAGGAAAAAAAGGCATACAAGAAGACAGCATAAGTAGCATATATGAGCCCATTAGAAACTGGTTGCGGTGGCATACCCATCCTGGATGTAATAGTTGTTGAGGAATGATTCTCTGCAAAATGGTGAACAGCAAAAGCGTGGAGAAGGAAGAAGAATCGGGAGAGAGCAGCGGGGGAAGAGAGAGAATATATACAATCCCCCCCCCCTCCTCTTTTTCCGACACTTTTAATTATGAACACCCACAGACAGAGTTAAAGATGCGGCATCCCTGCAGATAGTATGTTGGCGGAATAATTGCGCTACGGCGGTCGCACAATACGATTCCGTCACACATACTTACCCCGTTGAGGTAAGCGTGTGGGTTTCGCTCCCAACTAGTTTTGTCGGCGTTACATAGGAGTGACCTTCGTCTCTCTTGTGCTAGTACTCTCACCGAGTCCAAGCAAGTATCGTATCCCCAAGCCGTGATAACGAGAGAACATCTTACTTGCATGTCCAGCCTGCTGTACTGTATCATACTCTACCCGACTACCGCAATCTTTGAGCACCTATCGGGTGTCACGAGGAACAATGCCTATGATTGTCCATTCCCACAAAACAATAGCCAGAAAAGAGTGGGAGTACCAGCACGGTAGCGGCATATACAGTAGTCAATAACTCGATACCGCTACCAATAAGTGTGCGTGACCAGTGACCACCACGTGGGGGGAAGAGGAAGGCTTAGCGAATGCGCTAAGCTTGCCAAGTGATGGGATAAGATGCAGGAGTACCGAGTCCAAGTATGAGAGTTTGGAAAGAGAGAGAGAGAGAGAGAGAGAGGACTGACCAATCTACCGTTATTCCCCTCTCACAAGGTCATTCTGCTTCCAGATCCTTTCTTCTCACTCCTTCTTTACAGAAAGCTCAAGGGAACTTGTCAATCCAATTTTCAGTTAGTGCTACTAGTACCGGTACTGGAGTAGACCGACACTCCCCTACATCTACGAGCACAAGTACAAGTATCGCAGCAAGCCGGCTTTCGTCCCCCTTCAGGCCTGAGCGCCATTTCCAGCCAAACAAATTATGCGATAATAGGTGAAAAGACTTTTACAACATCGTACCCGGGAGCGAATATTCAAGCTAAACTAGCCCAGCACCCTGGCAATACTAGCACATTCGAGTGCAGGGGGGAAAGCCTCTCCATTACGATATCAAGTTACTAGTTATTGTAGCTCAACACCGGGTATCCCTGCAGGTACGGCAGCCACGATGGAAACTAAACTCTATCGTACAAATACATCTTGGCATACCACTGAGAACGCTCAAATGTAATCAGCGGCAAGTCGGGTTGGAAGAAAAAGTGACCATACTGTGCTAGTATCATAGGTTCGAAAAAGCGCCCTGTGGAGAGAGTGGCATCGGCCCTCTCTGGCTTCGGATGTTTGGGTTAGGCACGGCAAGATGCCCGTATGGTAATGGGAAAAATACCTCAATGAGTGTCACGCCGGAACTTCTTTCCTTCTCTCTCTCTCTTTTTCAGAAAAAGTTCAGTCATACGGCCGGTGTTCGGACTGGTACAGATATCGTCTGGCTAAAGCATGATTTCCATTCTAAAGGAGGAAATAACAGAATAAATATACCACCGGTACCGCAGAGTATTACAAGAGGAGTAGGAAAAAAAAGCAAAGGGGAAAAGGAAAAAAGACAAGATGGGTGTTGGGAAAAACGCGAAATAGCTAGTGCTAATAGGTGTCTAGTTAAAGATGTGATATTAAAAGGGTGGACCAACAATACACCAATCAATTGTCATCGCCAGAGCCCTCATCCATATTGGGTTCAAAGTCGAGCTATCCAACCATTAGCTCGCGAGTCACCCCTCATGGGAGAAATAAAGACGGCACACCTGATTCCCATTATAATACTTCCTATCCGCGTCCTCGTCATCCCCCCTCCCATCATACAAAGTCCTAATCCTTGTACCCGCCATTTCCTCCCTCGGTGACGCTTGCCCCGACGACGACGGCGGAGTCGGTGCATCCAAGGATAGCAAAGATGCCGTCGGCAGGCTCTGACTCTGCCCCAATTCAGCATTCGCAGGGACAGGAACAGGCGGGTAATGCCCGAGGATGGTAGTTACAATAGAGTAGAGCAATCCGTAGATCCTCGAAAATATCCCCCCCGCTTCCGTGGATCCTCCACCACCGCTATAAGCTGACGCCGGTGACGAGGATGTGGGGACGAGGACAAGCGTGCATGTTGGTGAGAGGCCCAATTCGCTCAGCGTGGAGTTCTCTTCGGAGATGGTGATCTGCTTGTTTGGCAGCGGCGTAAGGATTTGCAGAAAGTTGTAGGGGTGGTCGCTGTCTGTACGGTGTTCGTCGACAAACTCGCGAACGTCGGTTGCTAGAATTGCGGATGAGGGGAATTTTGCTTTCAGGCTCAGGCCGTCGAGCATGCGGAATGATATTGCTGTTTCACTGGACGAATGCGACCTTGGTGTCTTCTGTTCTCTGGGCTCAGTAGTTGAGGTCGAGGAAGCTTTATCTTCCGCCACCTTCCTTTGTCGTGCTTCTCGCTCCTTCTTGTCGTTCTCTAACAATTGCAATATCCGCTGTCTCTCTTCACTAGCTTCCTGTTGCCTCTTCCTCTGCTGTAGCAAAAACGACGAATTATCCGCTCTTCCTGGCACTTCCGACGAAGCTGCCGGCACTCTCGGAGGTGTAGCGGGCGCCGGTGCCGGCGCGGGAGGAGCTGGAAGTTCGACTGCTGCTGCTGCTGCTGCTTGTGGTGCATCCTGCGGCTCTACAGCCCCCCCTTTCAACAGCCTCACGAACTCCTCCTTCGAATCGCCCGCCTTCATATTCGCGACTAGAGCCCCATGTCTTCACCCGGCAATCCGTTAGCAACCCTCCCCCCCAACCACTCCGAAGAGCAAAAACATACTTGATAACAGTGAAATACGGAACATCCTGTATCGGACAAAATGCCGCCAAGAACCCCGCATCAACTGAACCGGCTTGCAATCTTACGAGCACGCATTGTGCTAGCAGCGGCGCCGCCTATACATGAGCAAGACCGAGTCAGCAACAGCCGCCGGAGAACAAAAAAAAAAAAGAGAGAATGCTGGGAAGGAACAAACCTCCTCGTCTGTGAAATATGTACTCTCCCAGGTCGTGCTTTCGTCGCCGTCGTCTATGCCTTTGAGTCAGTATGACAATTTATAACAGATGCGTCGGCCAGTCAGGGAGGGAGGGAGGGAAATATGCTGATAGTTAGCGTACCCGTGACAAAACAAGCAAGAGAGCGGTTCTGCTCGATTGCGAGTGCAACGGCTTCTTGGAGGGTGCCTGAAAAGAACATATCCAACTTGAGAATAGGAGGAATAAAGTGAGTGTGGAAGTATGTAAAGGAGATGTTAGGGAAAGGTAGCAGTCTACCAACCAGGAGCCTGACGTATGATATGATACTACGGTATATTCCTCCAGAAAGGGGCGCCTAGCCTCCACACCTTAACCGTAATGTGGCTTCCCCGCCACAAAAGTACCTGTAAGTTCTGACCTCATATGTGGGTTAGGGCTTTGGAGGGGTAATCACTTGCAGCAACTTAAATTTACCGATAATAACACCATAATATCCCCCTCAACCAACCAACCTCCACCCCCAACTCCCATACACACAACTCCCCACAGAACCAACATAGAACCAACAATGCGCCCCCTCCTCCGCCAATTCCCCCTCCTAACCCGCCACCTCCCAAAAACCCCCTTCCCGCCCATCCATCGAAGCGCCCACAACCCCGCCGACAACCCAAACTTCACCTCAATCCTCGACCAACCCCCAACCCTCGTCCGCGCCGGTAGGAAGCAACACGGCCCAGGCCTCCTCCTCCTCGCCGCGATCCCGATAACCGCCTTCGCCCTCGGAACCTGGCAGGTCCAGCGACTGCAGTGGAAAACCGACCTCATAACCGCCCACACCGGCCGTCTCCTGGCCCCGCCGCTGCCGCTGCCGCCAAGGGTGGACGTGGAGCAGATCCCCTCCTTCGACTACCGCCGCGTCCTCGCCACCGGGCGCTTCCGGCACGACCAGGAGATGCTGATCGGGCCGCGGATACACGAGGGGCAGAATGGGTACCAGGTGGTCACCCCGCTGGAGCGTGGTGGTGGTGGTGGTGGTGGTGCGAAGGGGGGGGGGACCAAGGTGTTGGTGAACCGGGGGTGGATAGCGAAGGAGAAGAGGCTGCACAGGGATCGCGATCCGGCGGGTCTGCCGGAGGGGGAGGTCACGGTGGAGGGGTTGCTGAGGAGTCCGTGGAAGAGGAATATGTTCACGCCGGACAACGTGCCGGAGAAGGGGGAGTTCTATTTCCCGGATGTGGAGGGGATGGCGGGGTTGGTTGGCGCTCAGCCGGTTTGGATAGAGGAGACGGTGGAGCCGGATTTTGTGGTTGCGATGGGGAATATTGAGAAGGGGGTGCCCATTGCTAGAGCTGCGGAGGTGAACTTGAGAAATAATCATATGCAGTATATCATTACTTGGTATACCCCCCCCCCTCTCGGGAGTGAGATGGGCGATGCTAATGATACAATTATAGGTACGGCCTCGCCCTCGCCACCTCAGTAATGTTTTACGTCCTCGTTCGCCGGCCCCCACCAGACATTGCAAAGAGAGTCCGGCACAGCACAGATTGGGCTTGAATGACGATATAAAAAAAGAGAAGAAAAAATAAGTAGAAAAAATAGTAATGTACATTGGAGCCCCGTTCCGTTATTAGACATTAAGGTCCTCCCTCCACCTCCACTTCTTCGCCTTCTTCTTCCTCTTCGACAGCTTGCAAGCTCGGTCTTTGCCGCTGCCGCCGGCGGGGTTGAACTTTACTCACAGGCATGCGAATCTCCTGAAGCAGTTCTCTGGGTAAATGGCGTTGGGCCAGGGAGAACACTGTGGTGTGGGAGTTGAGCTGGCGCTGTCTGTTGCATTGTAAATATTTATTTATAAAGATAAATGGGGTGGAGGGGGCACATACCTTCGCAGTAACTGAACAACATCTGAATCTTGAATGACCTTTCGGCCTGCGTGCTTTGAATAGGCCGCCAGGTCTTCCGACGCCTGTTGAAAGAACGCGTCGCTGGCAGCGGCTAGAGCATCGAGGGTATCAGCGGATATGGCGGATCCAGAGAACTTTGTAGCCATTTTCTTGATGACCTGTCGAGGGAAGGGTGGATATGGTATTCCATGTCGAGACAGCGGAAGAGGTTTGCGTTTCTTCTTAACCGCAACCGGCTTGGGTACTGTGGAGGAGGAAGCTGCTTGTGCCGAAGTGACTTCCGAGGGGTCATATTCCTCCTCCACCTCCTCATCTTCTTCGTACGCATGCCCGTTGAGAAGTGTCCCATTCACATTCTCTCCCCCATTAGGCGTTTGAGCAAACCTCTCTCCCTCCTCCTCTTCTGGAACAGGTAAGAAAAAGGACGGCTCATCCGCATCCAAATCTAGAGGTCCATCCAAACCCCCAGTGATATCACCAGTAACGTCCCCATCACCATCATTCACAACCGATATTCTGCTAGCAAAGCTCTCATCACCGCTACGACCCAAATTAGCCACCTCCAACAGCGAAAGCAGACAAGAAAAGCTCAAACTCACACAATTCCCACCCCCATCTCTTCCTCTTCCTCCTCATGACCTTCATCCTCGTACGCCCCAGTCCTCGGCGAACTCCCCCCGGGAACCCCGTTAAAGTCTGCGAACCGATCACTAAGCCTGATACCAAAGCTTGGTCGATATGGCCTCTCCGTAACCGCCCTGCGCCCAAATTCGATTGAGGTGTGCGTGTAATCCATATCTTCAAGATTCTCCAGCGGCAATGAACACCTCGGGACCGGAAGACGGGCGTCTTCTTCGTCCTCCGCTTGTTCGAATTCGTTCAAGTTCATACTTAGCCTCGGTGCGGGTGGGAGCTCCTCGTCTTCATCATCAGAGTTGTGTCCAGGGTCACTGTAGAACATGACATCCGAGGCGCGGCGGTCAGAGTATGAGAGGCGGGGCGCGGGGCGTGGGGTCGGCTCTGCCGGGGAGGGGACGTATTGGGTGGACGTTGTTGCGAGTTCTAGTTTATTTCAGCACTCAACCGGTTTGTGAAAAAAGAGGAAGGGAAGGAGGGAAGAAATACGCACGCCGACTCAAAGCTCTCAACAGATCCCTCGGCGTTTCCCTCGCAGCCGGATACCTCCCGCTCTTTCTGCGTTCACGCCCCGGCGTTGCCGCCCTACGTTGCTCAAAGGCGCGGACGGCATGCGGAGATCTGGCGGCGAGCTTACTCGGCAATGGCGCAAGCCTTCCCGCACCGGGGGTTCTCCTTACCGATTTCCTCTGTGATGCGACCCCTGCTGAAGTAGATGTTTGCTGCGGAGGTGTGACGGGCCTGTTGACCACTTTCGCCAGTTGTACGAGCTGTGCTGCGGATTAATGGAAAACCGAGAAGTTGGAGTGGAAGAGGGAAACAAACTGTAGCTTGTGGAGTTTCGTTATCCGTTTCCTCCGTAGCTAATCCCCCAGGCAGTGAATTCCTAGGAGTAATTCTGGGCAACTCACTAGGACCACCAGCATCGTCATCTGTATTCTCCATCGTGTATATGTGTCTGTTGTATTTGTTGGTTTAGTTGGTTGTAATCGGTGTTGTTGCTTTCCTCCCGGCACTGCGCCTTACAATGCGCCACGGAGATCCCCAGCAACTCGAACGCGCAAACAAAGAAGAAAAGTCTAAAGAACCGCGATGCATGGCGTGTTTGCTCACGTGATGATAAGCCCTATTACCCGGCCTTAATCCAACCCAGCCAATGCAAGTGCGGCTTCTCTTTTTCTTTTTCCCATTTTCCTGGAAAACCGCTCAACCTATTTCTCTAACGAGATAGACTACCGCAATGGACAGCGAAGACGATTACGACGGCGGCGTGGTCCTCGCCGGCGCCGAAAATCTAGACTTCAGCACAGATGCGAAACCCGCCCCCAGCATGGCCGACAAGCGCAAGCGCAAGCGAGAAAGGGAAAAACTCAACAAGCGCAAGAGCAAAAAGTCGGAGGACGACGAAACCGCCCCCCAGGTCTCCAAGGATTGGAGCAAGAAGGGCGCAGGGAAGGGTCAGGAAGGTAAGTCTACAGCGACGGATGCCCCGGGCGGAGAAGCCGAGCCCGTGAACGAGGATATGGCAAGGATGGACCCGAAATTACTGGCGGACTATGTTGCCCAGCGATTGAGACGGTTCCAGAAGGATTTGAGCTCTGTGGAATTGGAGGATCGCTACATATCTGGTTGGCTGGCCCTTATATACTCTACTCTATAGAATTCACGCGCGCACGCGATGGGATCCGTTTGCTGAACTTTCTTGGTTATTATAGAGTCTGCGTTTTTCGATACTACGTCGTTCACCTCTCCCAGGACGCTGCGGAATCTCCCAGCGTATCTGGAATCATGTTCATCCCCCTTCTCCCATCTTGCGATTTTCTCTGGCTAATGCTACAGTCTCCAAATTCGCTCTTGTTAAATCGCCGGCCGCGCCGGGAACTCCCCACACATTGATCCTGAGTTCGGCGGCCCTCCGAGCAACGGACCTTGCGCGTGCGGTCCGCAAGTACCAAACAAAGGACAGCCTGGTCGCCAAGCTGTTTGCAAAGCACATCAAATTAAAGGACTCCATAACAACGTGTCAGACCAGCCGGATGGGCATTGGCGTTGGCACGCCCGGGAGGATCCTGGACTTGCTGAAAGAGGGTGTGTTGAAGGTGGACGAATTGAAGAACGTGGTTATCGATGCGTCACATGTTGATAAAAAGGGGTTCGGGGTGTTTGACGTTCGGGAGACGCAGAAGGGTGTGATGGAGATTCTCACGTTCGCCAGAGTGAAGGCTCGGTTCGAGAGTGGTGAAGGGAGAATAATGTTTTACTAGAAAGCCGTGTGGTAATGTCTTTACGATGATAGATGTAAATTCTGATAACCTAACTCTATCCCCCTTACCGTATTTGGCCGACGGATAACCCCACCAAGCCTACGGTACCCGAATAGTAAGCAAGACCCTATCCCTTACACCGCCAAGCCCGCCATTTCCAAAGCACATTTCGAATTTTTATCACATCCCTCGAGCAGACCAGAACAATAGACAGGACCCACCACCACCACCACCACCACAATGCCCACAATCAAAGAACCCCACCGCAAAAAGCGCGACTCCGCAACCCGCCCGGACAAGCACACCAAAAAGGACAGCGGGAAGAAGCGCAAACCGAAGCGCAAGATTTCTGACCTGGACATCGAGGCCGAAGTCGAAGAGCAAGAAGCACTCTTCACAATCCCACCCACCGCCGAGCCCAAGGAGGCGGAGGGGGAGGGGGAGGAGGGGGAGCCTAAACCGAAAAAGCAGAAAGGATCCACCACCACCACTACTGCCGACGAATCTACCAAGAAGAAGAAGCAAAAGAAGAAGTCTCAAGAAGCAGAAATTGAGGAACAAACAACCCTCGCGATCCCACCTACTACCACCGAATCCAAGTCCAAAGAGGGGCAGGAGGTGGAGGAGGCGGCGGAGAAGGAGAAGGAGAAGGAGGAGCCTAACTCAAAGGAAAAGAAACAGAAAAAGCCCAAAACGTCCACCACCACTACTACCGACGAATCTACCAAGAAGAAGAAGAAAAACAAGAAGTCTCAAGAAGCAGAAATTCAAGAACAACCAGCCCTCGCGATCCCACCTGCTACCACCGAATCCAAGTCCAAAGAGGATCAGGAGCAGGAGGAAGAGAAGAAGGAGGAGCCTAACTCAAAGGAAAAGAAACAGAAAAAGCCCAAAACGTCCACCACCACCACCACCACCACCACCAAAGAGAAGGCAAAAGAAGAAAAAACTTCTTCATCATCGTCAAAGCCGGCCCACCGCTTCATAGTATTCGTCGGAAACCTGCCCTACACCACCACCCAGCCGCAGCTCCAGGCGCACTTCTCCTCCCTGCAACCCTCGAGCGTGCGGGTCATGTGCCAGAAGGCGCCGTCGCAGACATGCAGGGGCTTCGCCTTCCTGGAATTCACTTCCTACGACCGGATGAAGTCCTGTCTGGCCAAGTACCATCATAGCATCTTCTTGGATAGGAAGATTAATGTTGAGCTTACGTATGTTTTTTCTTTCCCTACCCCCCCCCCCCTGCTGTGAATAGCGGAAGAGTCCGGTAGGATTGGCTGATGAAGTACAGTGCCGGTGGTGGTGGGGCAAAGAGTAAAGGCCGGAGGGAAAAGCTGCGCGCAAAGAATGAGCGGTTGGATGGCCAGCGGAAGAGGAGGATTGAGGAGGAGGAAAAGCTCAAAGAGGAGAAGAGAGCCAAGAGGGCTGTTGAAGGTGAAGGTGGTGGTAGTGGAGATGGCAGCGAGCGAGGTGTTCATCCGAGTAGGCGCGGGAACGTCAAAGGTTGAATCAAAGTCGAGAAATCGTGTATAATATGATACGCCCCAGTGTCGCGCATGTGGGCTTGAACTGCGTAGATAGATACAAAAAAGCTTATATGATATGATATGGGACGGTACTTTAATCCAGCAACCAAAGGAAAGCGCATTTCACAGTCGTAGCCCCCCTTCTTTACCGTACACATCTCTCGCACGCTGTGGGAAAATAAATCTCGGAAAAAGAAGAAAGAAAAAAAAACAAGACGAAATAGTCTCGTGGTAGAAGGGGAATAAAAAAAGAAGATACATAAAGATGAACACCATTGCCCACATGGAAATTTAAGACATAAAAAGTAGACTTGGACAAGCTCCCAAATGTAGAAGATGGCAGGCACATTCGACCACAGTTTAATGCAAACACACAATCATAAGGTACCGTACTGTAATTCGACAAAAAATATATGAAAAAAATGAAAGACATCTCGCATCGATACTCCAATGGGACACTTATAGGAGGACACATGTTTTTTTCTTGCCTAATTTCGCTGCGGGCATGAGAACGGCCCTGATAGCTTCGTCGAAAACATTTTTTAGTCCCTTTTGTGTAAGGGCGGAGCATTCAAGGTATCTAACAACAGAACAGGAGCAGGTTAATACCAGAAAAATCGCCCGCAAGCAGTCAGTCGAGTACTCACCTAACGGCATTGATCTCCTTGGCTCTTTGGATTCCCTGAGGGTAGCTGATGGGCCCCATGCGCTTCTCACGAAGCCCCTGGACAGTCTTGGGGTCGTCACGCAAATCAAGCTTAGTGCCGACCAGAATAATTGGAATATTAGGAGCATGGTGTGAGATTTCCGGGTACCACTGTTCAAAAGGTTAATCCCATGGCCTCCGTTTCACGGGGGGGGGTCAGGAAAGGCATAACGGCGACCAACCTTAGATAAAACATTGTCGAAGGACGGAGGGCTCACGATACTGAAACAAACCAAGAAAACGTCGGTCTGGGGATAAGAGAGGGGCCGCAGGCGATCGTAATCTTCCTGACCCGCAGTATCCCAAAGACCCAAGCTGATAGGCTTTCCGTCGACCATCACGTTCGCGGAATAGTTATCGAAGCTGCAGACATCCACAAACGGAAGGAGGTAAACATTAGCTCGTGATCTGATTAAAACAATTCTAAACCGCTACTTACACAGTTGGAATATACTCCCCGGGAAAAGCATTGGTAGTATAACTAATAAGGAGACAAGTCTGCAATCGGTATTAGATTTTTTTAAAAACCGCAATTGCCAGCGAGGGGGGGGGGGGGGGGGGGTGGAGAAAAATTTTACATTT
>Ga0307509_10001750_pt1 | contig 36109 bp, 38 predicted proteins | sample 10_EM_MG_FD_202245 | JGI IMG/M metagenome (GOLD analysis project Ga0307509, IMG submission 202245) | Populus trichocarpa ectomycorrhiza microbial communities from riparian zone in the Pacific Northwest, United States - 10_EM | ecosystem: Host-associated > Plants > Roots > Unclassified | place...
GACCGGTTTAGGGTCGTGACTGCCACTTGGGGGTTTTTCCCGTTGTGTGGGTTTTTCCTGTTTTGTGTGTTTGTGCGCTCTCTTCTGTATTTAGTCTGAGCTACCAGTAGAGAGCTTCCTGTATCGTACATCGAACATCCACATCGTTATCATCACATACCGGAACCACCACCTATGTGCTTTTCTCCGTGCTTCACGCCGTTACCTACGCTACCCCAGTTATTATTGGGTTGTGAGCGAGCTGCCATCAGAGTGTCGCTATCATATAATTGGTTGATGTTTCAATGACTCACGATCGTGAGTTATCATAATGTAATGACTTTCGCACGTGACTGACATTATGAGGCACAACTTCCACGCAGGTGACGTGCCTTGCGCACCTGACATGTTTTATGTTTTATGATTGGTTTACGGTATGTTGCGCAGTGACTCATAAGAGTCAGCTGATGGATTTCGGGCATGACTCATTATGAGTCATAAGACCGTGTGACTCGAGTTATGAGTCACGAGGGTTAGGGTTGTCGGCGTGAAGAGTCTATAAGGAGGAGAGTCGTTCACAGTAGTTAGAGCTCTTCACGCAGCCATCTAAGTACTTTCTTACAAAATAAATCTTGACCTCTCGTTTGTATGCAAGCAACCTAGCTCTTAGCGTCAGAGCAACCAGAACCTCGTTAAGACGAGGAGAGTCTCATATCTCTCTCAAGGGAGAAGAGATTAAGACACGAAGAAGTTCACTCACCATATCTCCCCAATAACATATTGGAGTGAGATAAGAAGACTATAAGAGAGTCCAAGACGAAGAAGAGATTATAAGTTAATCTCGGAAAGAAGAACACTCTCGGATACTTAGACAAACGAGAACTGTAAAAGATAGTTCAAGATCCTCACGTAAGTAACTCATTACCTGTGGCATAATTAATCTCCACCAGAGTAGGATTGTTGCATCATCGCTGAGATGAAAGATTTCTGGTATTTCTTGTCTGTGGTTATCATGATCGGCCTTGTGATTGTTATATACCACAGTGTGTATGTAACAGGCGTACCCTGTAGAGAGGTGAACTCTAAGGTTGCGACCTCACCAAACACTCAAAGTTGAAAATAAAGATGAGGTAAAATAATACAGAAGAATCAACGGTAAAACTTAATATGGTTAAGCTGGAAGCTTCACTGAATTTAGTTCTCATGAGGAAAGGTTGGTTGTCGCAGTAGAATGCCAAACGCTTAAACTTAAGTAGATATCAGATTTAAGCCTTTGACATTCACCACTACTGCTGACCTTGTGCGAGCAGGCTGTCCTGCTCAGGGTTTGTCCGAGGTCTACCCTCCATCAGGACTTATCCTGCCGGAAGTGTCGGACCAACTCGGGTACACTTAACTCCGTCAATAGGATATGAGTTTCTGCAATCCATCTCCAATACAACTGCTGGTGGAAAAACTCTTCCTAGCGAAGTCATACCAGTGGCTAACTGTTATGACAACAACCGGAGTCAATACCTAGGTGGTGGACTCACTGGCCCAGTGGCAGTTTAGTCTAAACAAGGTATGCAGTCGATCATTTAATGTACTCGACTATCCAATGTGATAAATTGACGTGCAAGCTCCCCCGGTGAGATGTAGCCGATGGTTGGCTAAGTGGGCGCCACCCATAGCCAGCCTCCCGGGACATACTCTACCATGATAGGACTCATACCTCTGGAGTCCAATAACAACCCATAGTAATGCTACAAATCAAGGGGAGAAGCTCCGGGCCGGTTACTGAGGTATTTGTCTCGAAAGCACCCTGGCCTTCTGAGACTACCTGAGTACCACTAGGAAGACTACCCTACTACCCGTGGGTTAGAATAGACTCCTAGGTGTCCGAGAGACCATATATGGGCGACCTCCATTTTGGCGGTTACCCATACTCCCCTAATATATCCTGCGAATGACATTCAGTCGGACGGAGGGCGACGTGGTATACGGTATTACAGCAGCCGCTCCCATGATCTCTTTTTACTAGCAAACAAGCAACTATGCAGCGGTCTGCCTAGGACGCGCCGTCTCAATACTGGGGCCAGAAGGGCGTGTTAGCGGAACCCGCCCAAGTTGAATAGTATGTTCGGGCCACTCTTCCACAGGCATGGGGCCTCCCCGCGCAACTGCGTTTGTGCCCAAGAACATCCATGAGCCCATAGAATCTGAGGCAATCGACCTCTAAGTTCTCGGATGACTTTGCTTGTGAAGGTAGGGTAACTTGGACTTCTCAGTAGGGTAACTGGGGTCTATGGGCACAAGAACCAAATTCCCAAGGTCGGGTAACTTTGTTCTCTTATGCTATTAACCACTCCGGAAGTCCTCCAGTCGACCAGAAATGTCTTCTTGGAGGTCCGTTTAACATTCCCATAATTCTCTTGACCTTATGTGAATCTTCTCCCCAACCGTTACCCTGCCTAATCGAGTACCCATGGCTACTCAACCATTTCCTAGACTTAGTTCTATGTTAACCAGCTATTTGTATATATGACCATACCACCTCTGGTTACCACTTGGTATACCATTTGGGCTAAGGTGGTAGTTATTGTAGCTATCTCTCGTAGGGTTGTTACACTACTCCCCTCTTCTCTTGCTCTGTCCTCAGACCGTCAATGTCCTCTGTTAGTTCCACGCTTTGGATTGTCTATAACCCTATGGTCTTTAGGTTTCGACAGATACCTCTCATGGAACTGTTGCATTACTTGCATTGCGCTATCTTCTAACATCTCGAATGGTTCCCAAGAATTCTCTTCTGGACAGTACCCTTCCCAACCAACCATATAGTGCACAAAGTGGTGTGAAACCTTTGACCTAGGATTCCCATACCATTGGCTATCAACCACTTCCGCAACAACATATCCAGGCTCCTTGTCTACTATGTCAGGTGTTTGTATTATCTTTTGAGGCCTGCCCACAGGATCCTCATGATAGGGTTCCAACAGACCAACATGGAATTCAGGATGGATGTCCTATCTCTCTGGCAGCTCAATCTCATAGGCCCTAGACCCCATCTTGTGTTTGACAACAAAGAGTCCAAACATCTTATAGTCTAGTTTTTCCATAGGCCTTTTTGTACAGAGGTTCTTGTGGTTTAGCATAACCCTATCCGCTTTCTTAGCTCTGCCCTGTTCGACATCTTCTCATATGACATATTCCGGAGCCGGCTGTCTCTTTTGATAATACAATTTCCCTTGTCTTTCCTGTTCCTGCTGTATAGTTTCTCGGATCTCTTGCCACGTCCCTTCCCAATCTTGAACAACATGTTCGCTGTCTGGGTGTATTCCTTTGTTATCCGACACTATCCCCGACCATTGAGTCTGTGGGGTGAATCCATAATTGATTTCAAAGGGACTTGCCTTTGTGGATTCCGACATTGACGTGTTGTATGCATGTTGTGCGAAAGGCAACCGCGATACCCAATTGTCTTGCTGATATGAACAATAACTTCTTAAATATTGTTCCAGAGTCTGATTAACCCTTTCAGTTTGCCCATCGCTTTCTGGGTGGAATGCAGTAGAGAGGTTTAGCTTTACTTGCAATAGCTGTATGAGGCTTGTCCAAAGCTTAGACGTGAATCGGGTATCCTGGTGAGAGACAATTGATTCAGGAAGCCCAAGGAGGCGCCAGCTTTCTTTCACAAACATGAAGGCCAGTTCCTGAATATGTTCTTCAGTCCTTAGTGGTATGAAGTGTCCCATCTTGGAGAACCTGTCTGCAATGACCCATATCTTCGTATACCCATCACACTTTGGTAACCCAACAATGAAGTAAATGGATATTACCGTCCAGGGTCTCATAGGAACTTCTAAGGGTTCTAGGAGTCCATACCTCTTATGCCGGATGACTTTATTACGTTGACATACATCGCAAGAGCGAATTTACTCGGTAATGTTTGCATTTATCTTTGGCCAATCGAAGTTGGCCCTAACCCTACCAATGGTCTTGTATGTTCCGAAGTGTCCAGCAATCTTTGAATCATGTTCTGCCTTCATGATCGTTCGCCTTAGACCTTCATCCTTTGGAATGTACCATCTGTTTTTATACACGAGTAAGTCATTTTTGATACTAAAATTTGTATCAACCTTACTATTGCCTTTGAGAAGTTCCTTTAGCGTTGCTAAATAGGTTTGATCACTATCGGCTGCTTTTATAAGAGCCTCATGAAATGTTGTCGGCAACCCATAACCTTGGCAGGTCTGCAACATATGTGGTCGCAAGATTACAGCTCCTCTCCAATATACTGTCCAGGGCGAAAAAATGTAAAAGGTTCGGAATTACTCCCCCCTTCAGGGTTGTAGTCCCTACGCCTTGACAAAGCATCAGCCTTTTCATTTAACCGTCCTTTCCTATAAATAACCTTGAAATTGTACTGTTGTAGAAATTCTGCCCAGCGATGTTGTCTACAATTTAGAGTCTTTGTAGTATTAAAGTACTCCAAATTCTTGTGATCAGTGTACACCAATATCTGATCATCAACCGACATCAACATATATGCCCATTCCTTACAGGCTGCTACTATTGCGGCCATTTCCTTATCATGGACGTCATAATTTATCTTGGCTGGTGAGAATTTTCTACTATGAAATGCTACAGGAAGCCACTTCTCAGCCTCAGAGAGTTGAGATAATACAGCTCATAATGCAAAGTCACTAGCGTCAGTTTCCAACTTAGTTGGACCAGTCTCATCAAAGTGTGTCAGAATCGGACCTATGGTAAACATCTCCTTCAATTTGTCAAAAGCATCCTGACATAAAGGAGTCCACGTCCATTTGATCCCTTACTTTGTCAAGTCCGTTAATGGTTTGGCTATCTTGCTAAAACCGTTTATGAACCCAGGATAGAAATTGGTAAAGCCCATAAAGCTTTGCACATCGACGACCTTCTCAGGTGTTGACCATGCCCGGATCTCTTCAACCTTTGTACTTGTCATAGAGATTCCTCTATTGGATGTTTTATACCCAAGGAACTCTCCTTCCCGTTGATGGAAGCTTGCCTTCTTAATGCTAACGCAAAGGCGTGCCTTTTTCAGCCTCTCCATGACCCCCCTTACCAGGGCGACATGTTCTTCAACTGTCCCCGTATAGATTAATATGTCATCCATATAGGCAATGACTCCAACATCTAACATGTCACGGAATACATCATTGATCATACTCTGGAATGTTGATGGTACGTTGCACAACCCAAAGGGCAACCCACTGTACTCATAAAGACCATACCTGCGTTTAAAAGCGGTCTTCCATTCTTCACCTTCCGCCATGTGGATAAGATAATAGCCATTCTTCAGATCCATTTTGGTGAAGATAGTGGCTTTACCGAGCCTAATCCTAAGCTCGCTCATCAAGGGCAATGGATACTTATTCTTGATAGTAATTTTGTTTAACCCTCGGTAATCAACACAAAACCGAAGCGTTCCATCAGGCTTCGGCACAAATAATATACGGGCGCCTATTGGCGAGAAAGATCTTCTAATCTTTTCATGGTCTTCTATTTCCCTAATATAATCCCAAAGTGCGTCCAATTCCTTCTTAGACAAGGGATAGATAGGCCCATCTGGTAGTTTGGCCTCAGGAATCAAGTCGATACGATGATCGTATTTACTATGCTCAGGTAAAGCTTTGATTTTCTCTTGACTGAATATATCTGCATAGTCTCTATATTCAGGGAGAATCTTATTCTTGATGTCCTCGCCGTCTTCATCAGTGTAAAGGGCCATGCGTATGACAATGCCATTGTCTGAGTCTTCGGCTAAGAGTTCCTCTTCTGTAATGAACTCTAAGTGTCTTTCTTTCCTTAGGCAGTGGGCTTTACAAAATTCTGATCGCCACTTAAGACTGCCATTCTCCCACTTAATGTCTGGGTTATGGTCCTTTAGCCAGGACAATGGCAGGTAACCATTCACTTTGCCTGCCGGGATATCTGCCACTTCAAATCGCATTTTATTCATATGGTCTCCTATGTACATATCCACCGTAGTGGTATAGTGTAGCCCTGAGCTGGGAATGTGGTTTCCACTGGCATTTAAAATCGGTGTCGGTTCCTTCCGATGTACACAAGGTACTTGGCCATTCTTAACCCAATTACTGCTTAATACAGCCCCAGTAGTGCCACTATTTAACAATAAGAGAGATTCACCACTTAGCCTCTCTTGATTGTGGCTCTATTCCGGTCTCACTTTCACGTGAATGGATCTTGTATGTGGCAGAGGGCCTGCAAGCCTCAACCGCTTATCAGGTCTCCGGTCCCTAATCATTGTGGTTAGTAAATTGCCACAAGAATTTGGTATGGTTTTACAATAGCTAATCAATGTCTCTTGCCTTTCGACACTAGAGCAGCCACAACGGGTCGTGAATAACTTTTATCACCTGATAAATTTTACGGGTTTTCAATTGCTTGGCTGTTTACTATCACGCCATTATGATTTCAGGTATTCAACCCTCCTCAGGTAAACTTGCAAAATAACTTCGATTGCGAAGTCAAGTCCCGCCTGAGGAAATCAACACATAACCCAACCAAATTCATCCAAAATTCCAACAGTATGAGATAAGCAAATAACACTTTAGCAAAATCATATAAGAAAATAAAACAAAAGCGCAAAACAAAGTACCGTAACCATTCCTAATGTAACAAAAGAAACTCAATCAATCTCGCTATTGCTATAGCCAGATATTAGTTTCAATATGTTGTACCTCTGGTGTGGAACATTACTGCTTCGTTTCCTTCATCCATCTCATCAGCGCTTCTAGGCACTAGAGTAGAGTTCGCTTCTGCATTCCTATCACCTCTTGGGATAGATCTCACCTAGCCATCCATATCGGTATCAATCACCATGATCTCCAAATCTGAAGGTGGTGATCCGCAGACCTCGGCTACAACTTGCTAAACAGCAGGTTTTGGAGCAGCTTGAATGTGTTGCGATTTCGGGCCTTGGGTGGCTGCATATCCAGCTTCACCAGGGCCTCATTTTCGATTAATTCGAGAGGACGCAACAACTGGAGTAGCCGAAGGACACTTTGCCCAGTAGTGACCGGCTTGTCCACATCGAGAGCATTGATTCCAGCGTTTGTGTTTGTGAATCACAGTCTGAGGAATATGATGATGCATTCTCGTGTGCTCTGTTTCTTGAGGTCTTGAAGTCCCAGACCCATGGTTGCGGGGTTTCTGTTGGCGTGGCCCAGAGCCTTTCCTCTCCTTTCGCTGTGATTTAGTGAATGATTACCTATTATCGCTCTTTTCCGGCTTGGAATGATGTTTTTCCCTTGTAACTGTACGGTTAAAGGAAGCAACGTCTTCTAACTGATGGGCGGTTTGACGGAGGAGAATGATATATTTGACGTATTCGTCAGGAAGCAGAGTTTTCAAAGCACATGCATTGTGAAGGTCTGTAGTTATACCTACAGGGCTTTGTCCTTGACAAAATTGCAGCTATATCCCAACTCTAAAGCCAGTCTCATCAGCTCGTCACAAAAGTGATCGATCTTACCGGACTTCATAGTCAAATCATTCCACTCCGTAAGGGCGCGATCCCCATCAGAGTGGCCACCAAAACTTGACACCAGCCCATGCCGAAAACATTCCCAAGTGTGAAACATATTTTCCGGATCGAAGGGAATACCTTCTCGACGGGCAGCCAATTCACTAACCTAAGGGTGTATACTCTAGTACCATTTCTTGGCAGGGCCTTGGAGAAGGGGAATTACCAAACTGACTTTATCCCAGTCCGTGCGGAGGGATTCCCTATAAGAGTCCAGTTTGATCTTGCAATCCTGGATGAAGCGTTGAGTATCTGCAGAGTCACCTTTGAAGGGATCGACAGCTAATTTCACAGGTTTCTTCGGTCCATGCGCTGACTTCTTACACTTGCGTTGTTTCTGAAGATACTCAGCAGGCTCATGTCATCGCCTATAATATTTTTCCATCCTCGCATCATTCCAATGGGACTTGCGTCTTCCTAGGAATGTGCGTGGATCGGGAAGGGAGGGGTCAGAATCGCCATCTGACGAGGAGTCGGAATCACCCGGGTCTCCACTGCCTCCAGCGTTTCGACCACGGGGAGGAAGATTTCCCCCACTGCCACCAGCGTTGCCGCTGTGGCCTCCCCAACCGGAATTATACGCACTAAAACCATCTTCGCCCGGCACCTCTTCGTCCATTCTCTCAGGTAATGGGTTAGATGGTGGGGGAGGAGCTTGTTGGCTAGCGGCACGAGTGTTCACCGCATTGTCTCTTAAAGAACCAGGGCAGTCACTATGTCTAGTATGCCTCAGACTCTCACAGTACCCGCATCGGTTCTGTTTTGACTTTGGCGGAGGAGTGTCTTTCAAAGGTCTCAACCAAATCTTGATCGGCTCAAAGTCACTCTTGAGACATCGAAACCTATGCCCATAGCGAATACCGCTTCGTGCGGCCACAACACGACAGTCAGGGGAACAAACACCTTTAGGTGTTGGTGCCCCTCACCTTCGGGGAAAACCGAGAGGTCCAACATTCCTGAAAGGCTTTGCTGGTGCAGGTGGTGCTATTGCCGAAATAAAGGCAGCTGGGACTTGTGGTGTTGTGGGTAGAGTGGTTTGCCCTGTTACGGCAAAGGGTCATTCTTGTTCGATACATATCACCGGCGTATTTTGTTCCACTGCCAAAGGGGCAGGTACAGTCGATGATGGTGGTAAGGGAGAGGGGGTTGCGGGGACAGCCTCCCGAGGTGGCGGCTGTGGAGAATTCTGTCTCCAGAATTTCCATGACGAAATGGAGCTAGATTTGGTAACCCCGAGTGGACGTGACAATGGCTGCAGGTTTTTCACAGAAGGAGTTGTTTCCCGAGAGCGGAGAACCTCATAGAAGGCCACTTCCAGAGGGGTTCGACATTCATGTGCTTTGGCCACCTGCTTTTGTAATTCCGCAAGCTGCTCTGGCTGTGCGATGAATTGTCTACCCACTTCATTCATCCAGGGTTGATATTTCTCATTAATCATGCAGGCTGAGACTTCAGCAGCATAATGAGGAGGGGGTTCTATTGCCAAAGGAAGGGCAGGGGCAGCATTCTTAACCATGTCATTCTCAGTGTCAATGGAGTACCCCTGGGCTGCGGCCTGCTCCAAGGCTTCTACATGTTTCCAAATCATCTGATCGGACATAGCTAACTGGCGGAAGTTGTTTCGCTGGTTTTCCATCCCACGAATACCATTTTCCACGATCTCAGTTCCAAATGCATGCTGATGCTGTTCAGCAAGAGTGAGGAGGTGGCTTCGTGCATCTTGCATCTGCCATGTGATTTCCTCAAGTATGTATGGTCCAACGAGATCTTTTGTGAAATCACCGAAAGTCATTTTCCGTCATCTATTCTGGGGTATTCTCCGTCCTACTGATGGGTCATGAGTGAAACTTGGGAGGAAGGCGCAAGGGTCTTCAATCTCCATCTCTCTGACCGTGCGAGGTATTTCAATCTCAAAGGTAGGATCATTCTCAATGTCATATGTCAGGAGCTGCCCGGCTGGCCGCCAACCTAATCTCTTCAGGTCTGCTCTTTCAGCGGTTCGAGATATTTCTCGTTCAATACAAGTCATCCGCTCAGGACGAGAATAAACCTGGGATACAGCCATAGTTGAAGAGTTTGTTCTTTCCTCCCAATGCTTCTTGTACCAGACAACCAACTCGGAATCAAACAATGTCTGTAACGACCCTACGATATGTAGCTACAATCACTATCACCTTAGCCCAAATGGTATACCAAGTGGTAACCAGAGGTGGTATGGTCTCGGATACTTAGTATATACATAGCTGGTAAACCTAGGATAAGGCCTAGGGAATAGGGGAGTAGCCTGGAGGCACTCTATCAGGCAGTGTAACCTTTCAGGAAAACATTCGCATAAGGTCACGAGAATTATGGGGATGTTACAGGGATCTCCGAGACGACTTCTGTTGTCCACTCGAGGACTTCCTGAGCGGTTAAAGGCATAAGGGAGCAAAGTTACCCTACCTTGGGAATTTGGTCATTATGCCCATGGGTCCCAGTTACCCAACTGAGGAACCCAAGTTACCCTACCTTCACAGGCAAAGTCATCCTAGAACTTGGAGGTCGATTGCCGCACATTCTATGGGCTCTTAGATGATGTTGGGTGCACACGCATCAGCGCGGGGAGACCCCACGCCTCTGTAAGGGTGGCCCGAACATACAATTGAACTTGGGCGGGTTTTGCTAACACCCCCCTCAGGCCCCACCATTGGGACGGCGCGTCATAGGCAGACGGCTGGGTAGTTGCTCGTTTGCTAGTAAAAAGAGGTCATTGCAGAAGCTGCGGTAACACCGTATAAGTCGTCGCTGTCCGTTCGACTGAATGTCGTTCGCAGGATATATAAGGGGAGTATGGGTAACCGCCAAAATGGCGGTCACCCATATATGGTCTCTCGGGCATCTAGGAGTCTATTCTAGCGTACGGGTTGTAGGGTAGTCTTCCTGGTGGTACTCAGGTGGTCACAGAAGGCCTGGGTGCTTTCGAGACAAATACCTCAGTAACCAGCCCGGACCTTCTCCCCTTGATTTGTAGCATTACTATGGGTTGTTATTGGACTCTAGAGGTATGAGTCTTATCACGGTAGAGTATGTCCCGAAAGGATGGCTATGGGTAGCGCCCACTTAGCCAACCATCGGCTACATCTCACCGCGGGAGCTTGGATGTCAATTTATCACATGGGACAGCCGCGTAGATTAAATGATGGACTGCATAGCTTGAATAGACGAAACTACCACTGGGCTCAGTGAGTCTTTCACCTAGGTATTGATTCCGGTTGTTGTCATAAGAGTTGGCCACTGGTATGACTTCCATAGGAAGGGTTTTTCACCTGCGGTTGTATTGAAGATGCATTGTGTTAAACTCATATCCTATTGACGGAGTTAAGTGTACCCAAGTTGGTCCGACACTTCCGGCAGGATAAATCCTGATGGAGGGTAGACATCGGACAGACCCTGAGCAGGACAGGGTGCTCACACAAAGGTCAGAAGTAGTGGTGAATGTCAAAGGCTTAAATCTGATATCTACTTAAGTTTAAGCGTTTGGCATTCTACTTCGACAACCAACTTTCCCTCGAGAGAACTAAATTGAGTGAAGCTTTGAGCTTGACTATATTAAGTTTTACCGTTGATTCTTCTGAATTATTTTACCTCATCTTTATCTTCTACTTTGAGTGTTTGGTGCGGTCGCAACCTTATTTTTCACCTCTCTACAGGGTGCCCCCGTTACAATGTCGAAACTGTAGGCTAAAACAAGAATTCTGCGAGGAGAGTTAAGCGAATGCTCTTAAATATATACTGTACCGGGGGCACCCTGTAGAGAGGTGAACTCTAAGGTTGTGACCGCACCAAACACTCAAAGTAGAAGATAAAGATGAGGTAAAATAATTCAGAAGAATCAAGTGTAAACCTTAATACAGTTAAGCTCAAAGCTTCACTCAATTTACTTCTCTTGAGGAAAAGTTGGTTGTCGAAGTAGAATGCCAAACGCTTAAACTTAAGGAGATATCAGATTTAAGCCTTTGAAATTCACCACTACTTCCGACCTTGTGCGAGCACCCTGTCCTGCTCATGGTTTGTCCGAGGTCTACCCTCCATCAGCATCTATCCTGCCGGAAGTGTCGGACCAACTCGGGTACACTTAACTCCGTCAATAGGATATGAGTTTCTGCAATACATCTCCAATACAACCGCCCGTGGAACAGCTCTTCGTATCAAAGTCATACCAGTGGCTAACTGTTATGACAACACCTGGAGTCAATACCTAGGTGGTGGACTCACTGGCCCAGTGGCAGTTTCGTATATACAAGGTATGCAGTCTACCATTTAATCTACTTGACTTTCCAATGTGATAAATTGACCTGCAAGCTCCCCCAGTGAGATGTGGCCGATGGCTGGCTATGTGGGCGCTACCTATAGCCAGCCTCTCGGAACATACTCTATCGTGATAAGACTCATACCTGTAGAGTCCAATAACAACCCATAGTAATTCTACAAATCAATGGGACAATGTCAACGCTGGTTACTGAGGTATTTGTCTCGAAAGCACCTTGGTGTTCTGAGACTACCTGAGTACCACTAGGAAGACTACCCTACTACCCGTGGGTTAGAATAGACTCCTAGGTGCCCGAGAGACCCTATATGGGCGACCTTCATTTTGGCGGTTACCTTTTTCTTTTTTCATCTCATATGCATTTGTTTAAGGTACAAAGACAGCCTTCAGCTTTAACGCTATGGGCAACAAAAACCGTGTCCTCCTCACCACAGGAAACATCCAAACCCGCAAGCCCCTCTGGTATGAGACCAACCACACATCTCGCCCTTCCCCCAACCAAATCCTACGAACATACTCGTACATACGAAGGAAGTAGAACGGAAAGAAACAAGCAGGAAGGACAGGAGAACCTTTAGCGACATCTGCAAAAACCAAGAGGGTGAACAAAAGAAATGTATGAACCCCTGACAAAGGAAAATTACGTCTGATAAGTGACGTGTATCAGCCTGAGCTAGGAAGTGAGAGTATGGACCTGCACGCAAGAGCGGTGCTGGGGAATAAAGCAGTGCCCGGTGGCAAGATGGGATAAGAATGGCGAGACTCTGATGAGGGGTCGCCGGTGGGTGTGCCAAAACCTCATTACCGACCGCCAGAAGGACGGGCGTAACCGAGGCGGGTTTTTGTATAGCGACCGAAAGATTGACGGCGGGCGGGAAGCAGTAAGGTGCCAGCCTAGGGGGTGGGGAGAGGGGGGGGTGGATGTAGCTGTAACCGAGCAACCGGACGAAGACCAAGAGGGTGGAGAGAGGAGGATGTGTGGAGGAAGGTAGTCCAAACACTTGAGACGACCGACTAGAGTAACCGCGGCCAATGCTTTTCCGAATGCGAAACGAGGATGAGGTGCTGAAGTTACTAACCGAACTGTTCCCCGACAGGACCACATAACCAAGACAGAAAGGTACTTCGCAAAGGGCTTGGAAAGCTCAGCGCCGACAGTGAGCGAAGAGAACAGAATGCCGACCGTGCACAACCTCAGCGAGGTGCAAAGGAAGTGCGGGCTAAGGGGGGAGAACAGAACTTGATGAGCGGGCGTCAACGACGAACAGGAACGAGAGCCCCGAAGAAGAGAGGTTAGACTACAACGGGAGAGCAGGGGTGATAGTGTCACTCCCCTTGGCAGAAGCCATCAAGGGGGAGGAGAGGGGGTGGTGGTGAATCCCACGATGATTTCCCTGGTGTTGAGATTTCAATCGCCGGAGGTGTAGAGGAGATGGTTCGTGAATTTTGGCGGTCAGCCGTACTCCCCATATATATCCTGCGAACTAAATTCAGTCGGATGGACGGGGACGACGTATACAGTGTTCTGGCAGCCACTCCAATGACCTCATTTTACGAGCCTACGAGCAACTATGCAGCCATCTGCCTATGACGCGCCGTCCCAACACTGGGGCCAGAGGGGTGTGTTAGCTAAACCCGCCGAAGTTCAATAGTATGTTCGGGCCGCCCTTACAGAGGCGTGGAGCCTCCCCACGCAGCTGCGTCTGTGCCCCAGAACATCTAAGAGCCCATAGAATGTGTGGCAATCGACCTCTAAGTTCCAGGATGACTTTGCTGGTGAAGGTAGGGTAACTTGTACTTCTCAGTAGGGTAACTGGTGTCCATAGGCACAAGGACCAAATTCCCAAGGTAGGGTAACTTTGCTCTCTTATGCCATTAACCACTCCGGAAGTCCTCCAGTTGACCACAAAAGTCGTCTCAATGGTCCATGTAACATTCCCATAATTCTCTTGAACTTATGTGAATCTTCTCCCGAAACGTTACCCTGCCTAATAGAGTACCCAAGGCTACTGAACCATTCCCTAGACTTAGTCCTAGGTTAACCAGCTATTTGTATATGAGACCATACCACCTCTGGTTACCACTTGGTATACCATTTGGCCTAAGCTGGTAGGTATTGTATCTACCTATCGTAGGGTCGTTACAGCATCTGCACGGTCGGCAACACTCTTCTCAACGCCCATGTTACAGACCGCCGGGAACACGGTTTGCAGTTTGAGAAAACCTTTCAACCGGCCACGGTGGATTTCTCTGTTCTCTTTATCTTCCAGAAGCGGCCTAGTCACGACACGAAGACCATTACCGATAGTTCCTACGGCACTGAGTTTTGTGTACCCCTCCTTCGTCTCCTCCTCAAACGGTCAGATCTGCTGGCACCCTACTGCTCCTCCACCTTTTGGCTGGTACCCACAATTATCTGGCTTGTATATATAACTACTTCTTCACCATTCGGATTATGACCACAGTCCATCACGGCTTGCCTCTGGGAGGATGGTATTGCACTATCTCCTTCTTCTGTTTGAGAGCTTTGCCAACACAGTTGGCCCATTCAGCCTCCCCAGGATTTCGATTTTGCCGAGCCTGGTCTCCCCTGCACTCTATTCTCGCGGGAAATTTCTTAGTGGTTATTGTGTTGTTTGCTTTTTGCTTTTGCTTTTCTTGGATGATCGTGCCATGGGTTTTCTACATTCTTCCTGCTTGTTCTTTGATTTGATTTCTTTTGTCTATCTTCTTACCTAGTCAAGGATTTCTTGTTGGAGGCGAGATGTGTGGTTGGTTCCACACCAGAGGGACTTGGACGGTTGGCTTTTTCCCAGGGGTAGTTGGGGGTATTTTTATGCCATAGCGTAAGCTACATGCAAGATTTTGTACCTTAAAACAATAATAATATAATTCACAAAAAAATAAAAAAAAGGCACAAGTACCCCACACTCCAATCAGTGTGGGTCACTGGCCGGTCTGGGCTATTTCGACACTGTTGCTACCCTCACCCACGAAGTACGCCTGCTCCAAGCTGCCTCCTTCAAAGTATCAACCCTCTTCCTGGATGTCAAAGGTGGTTTTGACAATGTCTGTGCAAACCAGCTGGCTAGTATCCTTGCTAAGAGAGGGGTCTCCTCCTATGTGGTTGCCTGGATTAAGTAATTCCTCTCCAGATGCCAATGCCGACTCATCTTCCAAGCCGCGCCAAGGGTCTTCTGCCCGGTTGCTATTGGCACCCCTCAGGGCTCTCCGCTTTCTCCGCTTCTTTTTCTGCTTTATATAGCCAGCCTCCACCCGTCTATCCCTCAAGGTCTAGCGATTTCATACGTCGATGACCACAGCATCATGGTCGGCTCGGACTCTGTACGTTGGAATATCCGCACTCTTCAAGACTATTTCGGCATTATCCAAAGGCAGGGTGCTGACCTGGTGGTGGCCGTTTCCGTCCCTAAGACTGAACTCATTTACTGGAGGACCCCGAAGGACCGCTCAGATGTTTCCTTTGCCCTCATAGTGATCAATGATACGCTCTTTCCACAGTCACCAGCTGTAAGGTGGCTGGGCTCTTGGCTCACGCCTGCGATCCAATCCTCTCTCAACTACCGAAGACGGCTGGCGCTTGCCCAGGCCTTCTTCGCTACAATCCAACAGCTCAGGGCCGCTGGCAAGGGCCTCTCCTCTTGGTGTAACAGGAAATTAGTTTTCCGTGCCATTCTTCCTATCCTCACCTATGGCTGCGACGTCTTTATCCTGGATACAACCACTCCTCAGAAACTCGACGCTTTCTGGCATGGAGTGCTCCGGTGGACAACTAATTGTTTTTACACCACTGCCTGTGGTGCTCTATACCGGGAAGCTTCTCTACCACCCATTTCCTCCATCTGCAAACACCGCTGTTTGTCAGCTGCCCTCCACTTGGTCTGCGCCCCTTGGAAGTTCAATCCTGCCACCACCTGGATACCCGAGTCTGTACCCACCTGGGACCTGGGACGTTCAGCGGATGATCTTCGTTTTCTCCTTCAAGGCTCTTCCAAAGTCATCCAACTTACTTCCTGGCTCCGCCCGGCGGTTAATTCCGCCAAGCACCTGCCTCTAGACTCCTTGTGTCACGAAGGCTCCGCCCTCATTGCGGAAATCCCTATCCTCCCGCTTGCCTCGACAAATCTCGTATCGCTCCCAGTCTCGCGAGAACCCTCCATCACCTACCAAGCTCTCAGAACTCCTCTGATACAGTCACTCCTCACCGACTGGCAGGACATTAGTCCGCCAGTGCCCCCTTCATATCCGTACAGTTCCTGGCTGACTCCTCACGCCTTGACTGGCCTTCCACGGTTCATATGTGGCCGCATTCACCAGAGGCGTACAGGTGCTAGCCACCTGGCTGCACATATCTCCTGAAGGAACAGAGATTCCAGCACCCTCTGCCCGTTCTGTGAGGAAGACGATGAGTCCTTCCAACACGCGATTCCCCTCTGCCCAGCTAAGGCCCAGCCTCGTCTCACCCATCTCTCAGGTGTAGATGACATTGGCCCTGATGCTCCCCTCTGGCTCTTGGTTCCCCTTTAAAGAGGGTTGGCTGAGTATCGCTACGCCACTCGCACAGGCTTCCCTTCATCCATGTTGCGCATGCGAGCCAGTACTGCTATTCCTGAGTCGGGATCGGATCCCGGTAGCGCTGAATCATCTTAACACTCCCTAGCTCGGCCCTGGCCTTCTAGGTATAGCTACTTTAAACTCCCCTGCTCGAGTTTTTCCTCAGGGTATCTTCTATATTGTTTATGAGTTTCCTTTGTTCCTAGTTCGCTGCAGCGGTGGGCAGGTTGGGCGGTGAGCTTTGTTTACTTATGAATGTTTTTCTTATAAGCTATAAGGAGGATATTACTTTAATTTTGTTTGTTAGTCATCGATGGTGATGCGACAGGGTTCTGATGATTCTGCTTAGGGAGTTTTGCACGTGTTGTTTCAATTTTGTTGTTTCCTTTGTTAGTTTTTGGAATTAAGGTTTGTTATATGCCAAAGCGCAAGCTGCATGCAGGATTTTGTACCTAAATCAATAATCTCATGATTCAAAAAAGAAAAAAAGAAAAAAAGAAAAAAAAAGTTACAAGAACTCCATCCTCCATCTCCTCTACACACCTCGCAATTTAAATCTCAACACCGCGAAATTATGACTACTTTTCCAAACTTGACTCCCGGTCATGAGTTTGCTCTATGGGGTGGTGTCATACCTCCTCTACACTCCGCTTCCCTTAGTTTCATCCCTTTGGGCCTTCTTCACTCTGGGTTGATGGATTTCATCTTCTTTTATTGATGTTTCCTCTTCCTACCCCGCTTTTGCTCTGCCTCACTTAGAGCATCTGCCCTGTCAGTAACACTCTTCTCAATGCCCATGTGAGATGGCTGGGAACACTATTTGCACTAAGAGAAAACATTTCAACAGGCCACAGTCGATTTCTCTATTCTCTTTATCTTCAAGAGGCTGCCTAGTCAAGACATGAACGCAATTACCGATAGTTCCTACAGCACAGAGGTGGGTCTACCCCTCCTCCTTCCCCTTCTCACACGGTCAGATAGGCTGGCACCCTACTGCTTCTGCACCTTTTTGGCTGGTACCCACAACTACCTGGCTGGTACCCACAACTACTTCTTTACCATCCGGACTATGACCACGGTCCATCACGGCTTTCTCTGGGAGGATGGTATTGCACTATCTCCTTCTTCTTTGTGAGGTTTTGTCAACACAGTGGGCCCGTTTTGCCCCCCCAAGACTTCCGTTATGCCAGGCCTGGTCCCCCTCACGCTGATTGTTCAGGAACCTTTCTAGTGGTCGCTGCTTTGTTTGCTTTTTGTTTTTCCTTTGTTCAGATGATCATGCCATGGGTTTTCCTGACTCTTTCTGCTTGTTCTTTGATTTGATTCCATTTGTCTATCTTCTTAGCTAGTAAAGGGTTTCATGTTAGGGGCGAGATATACGGTTGGTTCAACACAGGAGAGACTTGGGGGGTTGGCTTTTTCCCAGGGGTTGTTGCAGGTTTTTTTATGCTATTGCTCGAGCTGCAAGCAAGATTATGTACCTTAAAACAAGAATGATATGATTCAAAAAAAAAGAAAAAAAGGTACAAGAACTCGCATGCAGCGCTAGCTATGGCGTAAACAAAACCTTAATCCCAAAAAACTCATGCCAAAGGAAAGATCGTCATCTCATCCCAAAGAGAGTCAAGTACTCGATGGGGCACCAACATACGGTTAAGGAAATGTAAAAACACGATACTAGCTAAATAACTAACTCGCCACAAAAGGAAAATAATGTAACATCCACCACAGTAGAAAAGCAAAACGGGGCAAGGCGGAGAGGAGGAGAGTAGACCCCCTGTGGGGGGAGGCAGGAGGGGAGGGGAAGACCATCGAGGCTGGTGACGGTGGTAGGGAGGGCAACATGTCCGGCGGGTATGGCGTAGCAGTAGCCTTGATGTAGGCGGCGAGTGAGGAGAGGAGTGAGACCAAACACTAAAGAGGAGCATCAGGGCTGACTGAGGAGAAGCCTTGGAGGTGGCACAACCTGGCGGCAGCTTTCGCTAGACAGCGTGGTATGGCGTGGCTGAATGTTTCCTGTTGGTCGCCACAAAAGGAGCAGAGGCGGGAGGCGTCAGATCACGACCAGGAGGGGTGAGTAGCAAGGTAACTCTTCTGGGTCCTCATGTGATGGATGTGACGAGCCATGAATTTCCCTAAACCCATGAAACGGTGCAGAGTAAGTGAGAGGTGGAAGGAGTAATAGAGCGGGGAGGAGGGCTCAGGCGCCAGTTATCGAGCAAAAGAAGTCAGGCCATGGCCTTAAGGGAGGAGTAGGCAGCCTCCATGACATTGTCAGGAGGGAGAGGGGGGAGGTCAGAGAGGATTCAGGAGTTTATAAGAGAAGTAAATGAGAGGCCTCCAAGGAGGGGAAGGGTAAGGTGGGCCATGACATTCACAGGGAGGTGGGCCCTGGTCGGAGGGGAGGGGTTCGGGGGTTTCCAATTGAGCGGCATAACCTGGGGGCTGAGCCAGGTACAAAGGGAATGGTGGGAATCAGGAGTGCAAAACTTGAGAAGGAAGGGAAAGGACCTGCACAGGCTCTAGCTACTGTGACTGTTTTTTTTCTTTCTTTTCTTTTGTTTTTTGAATCATATGTATTTGTTTAAGGTACAAAAACAGCATCCTCTGTCTCCTCTACACACCCGGCGATTGAAATCTCAACACCACAAGATTATCACTACTTTTCCCAACTCCCCCCCCCGTAATGAGTTCGCTCTATGGGGTGGAGTCATACCTCGTCTACACTCCCCGCCCTTTCAGTTTATCCCTTTGGGCTTTCTTCACGCTGGGTGATGGTTTTCTTCTTCTTTTGATGATGTTTCCTCTCCCTACCCGGCTTTTGCTCTACCTCGCTTAGAGCATTTGCACGGTCGGCAACACTCTTCTCAACGCCCATGTTACAGAGGGCCGGGAATACAGTTTGCAGGAAGAGAAAACATTTCAACAGGCCACAGTCAATTTCTCTACTCTCTTTCTCATTAAGAGGCTGCCTTGTCAAGACACGAACGCGTTTTCCGATAGTTCCTACGGCAGAGAGTTAGGTCTACGCCTCTTTCTCCTCCTTCTCACATGGTCGGAGCGGCTGGGACCCTACTGCTCCTCCACTCTTCTGGCGGGTACTCACAACTACCTGGCTGGTATCTAAAACTAGTTCTTCACCATTCGGACTATGACCACGGTCCCTCACGGCCTGCCTCTGGGAGGATGGTATTGCACTATTTCCTTCCGCTTTTTCAAGTGTGCGGCCAAGATAGATGGCCCATCTGGCCTCCCCAGGGCTTCGATTATGCCGAGCCTGGCCACCGCCGTGCTGTTTGCATGGAACTTTTCAAGTGATTGCGTTTTTGTTTGATTTTTTATTTTGCTTTGTGTCCTGATGAATGTGCCATGGGTTTTCGTGACTCTTCCTGCATTTTTTTGATTTGATTCCTTTTGTCAATCTTCTTAGCTAGTCAAAGGTTTCTTGTCGGGGGCGAGATGTGCGGTTAGTTCGACACCAGAGGGACTTGGGGGGTTTGCTTTTTCCCAGGGGTATTGGAGGTTTTTTTATGCCATAGCGCGAGCTGCATCCAAGATTTTGTACCTTAAAACAATAATCATATAATTCCAAATTAAAAAAAAAAGAAGAAAAAGAAAAAGAAAAAGGTACAAAGACAGCATTCAGCTTTAACGCTATGGCCAACAAAAACCGTAGCCTCCTCACCCTAGGCAACACCAAACTCCCAAGTCCCTCTGGTATGAGACGAACCGCACGTCTCGTCTATCGCCCAACCAAATCGGAGGAACAAACTCGTACATCCGAAGGAAATAGACAGAAAAGAAGCAAGCAGGAAAGATAGGAGAACCCTTAGCGACATCTACTACGAAAGTATAAAAACATAAGGAATGAATGAACCCGGGACAAAGAAAATTTGTGTCTGATAAGTGACGTGTATCAGCCTCAGCTTGGAAGTGAGAGTATGGACCTGCACACTGGAGGGGTGCCCAGGAACAAAGCGATGCCCGATCCCAGGATGGGAAAACGGGTGGAGGAGACTCTGTTGAAGGGTCCCCGGTGGGTGTGCCTAAACAGCATTAGCGACGACCAGGAGGACGGGCATAACTGAGGCGGGTTTTTGTATAGCGAGCGAAGGTCGACCCCGGAAAAGGGGGCATTAAGGGGGCAGCTGGGTAGGTGGGAAGTGGGGGAGTGGGTCTAGCTGTAACCGGGCAACGGGACGAAGAGCAAGAAGGTAGGGGAAGGCAGATGGGGGGAGGAAGGACTGCCGAACACTTGAGACGAACGACTAGAGTAACCGCGGCCAATGCTTTTCCCAATGGGAAACGAAGACAAGGGGCTGAAGTTACTAACAGAAGTGTTGCCCAACAGGACCACATAACCTTGACGGAAAGGTACTTCTCAAAGGGCTTGGAAAGCTCAGCGCCAACCGTGAGCAAAGAGGACAGAATGCCGACTGTGCAAAACCTAAGCCAGGAGCAAAGGAAGTACAGGGTAAGGGGGAGAAGTGAACTTCATGAGCGGGAGTCAACGATGTACAGGAACAAGAACCGGGGGAAGGAGGGTGTAGACCCCCGAGGGAGAGGAGGGGTTATAGGATCGCTCCACTAGGGAGAAGCCATCCAGGGGGAGGAGAGGGGGTGGTGGTGGATCCCACGATGATTTCACTGGTGTGGAGATTTCAATCGCCCGAGGTGTAGGGGAGATGGTTCGTGGTAACTACTGTGACATTCTTTTTCATTTTCATTTTCACTTTTTTTTTTTTCATATCATGTATTTGTTGTTAAAGTACAAGAACCCCATCCTCCGCCTCCTCTACACACCCGGCGATTGAAATCTCAAGACCACGAGATTATCACCGCTTTTCCCAACACTACCCCCCGCTATGGGTTCGCCCTAGGGGGTGGAGTGCATCTCCCCTTATCTTCTCCTGCCCTTAGGTTTATCCCTTTGGGCTTTCTTCACTCTGGGTTGATGGATTTCGTCTTCTTTTGATGATGTTTCCTCTTCCTACCCCGCTTTTGGTCTGCTTCGGTTAGGGCATTAGCACAGTCGGCAACGCCCTCCTCACCGCCCATGTTACAAACAGCCGGGTACACGGTTTGCAGTAAGAGAAAACCTTTCAACAGGCCACGGTCGATTTCTCTACTCTTTTTATCTTTAAGAGGCTGCCTAGTCAAGACACGAACGCGATTACCGATAGTTTCTACGGCACACAGTTGGTTCTACCCCTCTTTCTCCCCCTCCTCATACGGTCGGATCGGCTAGCACCCTCCTGCTTCTTCACCTTTCTGGCTGGTACCCACAACTACCCGGTTGGTATCCATAACTACTTCTTCACCCTTCGGACTATGACCACGGTCCATCACGGCTTGCCTCTTGGAAGATGGCATTGCACTATGTCCTTCTTCTTTTTGGGGTTTGCCAACACAGCGGGCCCGTTCCTCCTCGGCTGCGCCCCCCCAGGACTTTGATTATGCCAAGCCTGGCAACCCTTGCGCTGATTGTGCGGGAATTTGTTCAAGTGGTCGCTACTTTGTTTGATTTTTGATTTTTCTTTTTGTCCGAATGAATGTGCCATGGGTTTTCCTGACTCTGACTGCTTGTTGTTGGTTTCATTGCTTTCGTCTATCTTCTTAGCTAGTCAAGGGTTTCTTGTCTGGGGCGAGATGTGCTGTTAGTTCCACACCAGAGGGACTTGGGGGGTTGGCTTTTTCCCAGGTGTATTGGAGGTTTTTTTATGCCATAGCGTCAGCTGCATGCAAGATTTTGTACCTTAAAACAAGGATCATATGATTCAAAAAAAAAAAAAAAAGAAAAAGGTACAAGAACTCCCGTCTCCTCTACACCCCCGGTGATTGAAATCTCAACACTATGAGATTATCACCACTTTTCCCAACTCCACCCCCGTCATGGATTTGTCCTCGGGGGTGGAGACATACCTCCTCTACTCTCTCCTTCCCTTATCTTGATCCCTTTGGGCTTTCTTTACTCTGGGTTGATGGATTTCGTCTTCTTTTCATGATGTTTCATCTTCCTACCCCGGTTTTGCTCTGCTTCGCTCTGGGCATTAGCACGGTCGGCAACGCTCTCCTCACCGCCCATGTTACAGACAGCCAGGTACACGGTTTGCAGTAAGAGAAAACCTTTCAACACCCCATGGTCGATTTCTCTACTCTGTTTATCTTTAAGGGGCTGCCTAGTCAAGCCACGAACGCGATTACTGATAGTTTCTACGGCACAGAGTTCGGTCTACCCCTCTTTCCCCTCCTCCTCACGCGGTCGGATCGGCTGGCACCCTACTGCTTCTCCACCTTTTTGGCTGGTACCCCCAACTACCTGGCTGGTACCCACAACTACTTCTTTACATTCTTGACAAGTAAGACCACGGTCCATCGGGGCTTGCCTCAGGGAGGATGGTATTGCACTATCTCCTTCTTTTGGGGGCTTGCCAACCCAGCGGGTTCGGTACTCGTGGCTGCGCGCCCCCCCAGGTTTCTCTTTGGGCGGGCCTGGCAACCCTCGCGGTTCTTGTGCAGGAACTTTCTCATGTGGTCGCTGCTTTGTTTGATTTTTGCGTTTGCTTTTTGTCTGGATGAATGTGCCATGGGTTTTCCAGACTCTTCCTGCTTGTTCTGTGATTTGATTCCTTTCGTCTATCTTCTTAGCTAGTCAAGGGTTTCTTGTTCGGGGCGAGATGTGCGGTTTGTTCCACACCAGAGAGACGTGGGTGGTTGGATTTTTCCCAGGGATATTGGAGGTTTTTATATGACATAGCGCGAGCTGCATGCAAGATTTTGTACAGCAAACAATAATCATATGATTCAAAAAAGAAAAAAAGAAAAAAGAAAAAAAGAAAAAAAGAAAAAAAGAGAAAAAGAAAAAAAATGTACAAGAACCCCATCCTCCGTCTCCTCTACACGACCGGCCATTGAAATCTCAACACCACGAGATTATCACCACTTTTCCAAACTCCACACCCGGTTATGAGTTCGCTCTAGGGGGTGGAGTCATACCTCCTCGACACTCCCCTTCCCTTAGGTTTATCCCTTTGGGCTTTCTTCACTCTGGGTTGATGGATTTCGTCTTCTTTTGATGATGTTTCCTCTTCCTACCCCGCTTTTGCTCTGCCTCGCTTAAAGTCTTTGAACTGTCGGCGATACTCTTCTCAACGCCCATGTTACACACGGCCGGGTATCCAGTTTGCAGTAAGAGAAAACACTTCAACAGCCCACGGTCGATTTCTCTACTGTCTTTCTCTTTAAGAGGCTGCCTAGTCCAGACATGAACGCGTTTTCCGATAGTTTCTACATCCCAGACTTGGGTCTACCCATCTTTCTCCTCCTCCTCACACGGTCGAATCGTCTGGCACTCTACTGCTTCTCCACTTTTTTGGCTGATACCCACAACAACCGAGCTGGTATCCATCACTACTTCCTCACCATTTGGGCGATGACCATGGTCCATCACTGCTTGCCTCTGGGAAGATAGAATTGCAGTATCTCCTTCTTCTTCTTGGGGTTTGCCAACACAGTGGGCCGGTTCCGCCCTGGCGGCGCCCCCCCAGGACTTCGATTATGCCGAGCCTGGCAACCCTCGCGCTGATTGTGCCGGAATCTTTGCAACTGGTCGCTGTTTTGTTTCATTTTTGATTTTTCTTTCTGTCGGGATGAATCTGCCATGGGTTTTCCTGACTCTTCCCGCTTGTTTTTGATTTGATTCATTTTGTCTATCTTCTTAGATAGTCAAGGGTTTCTTGTCTGGGGCGAGATGTGTGGTTAGTTCCACACCATAGGGACTTGGGGGGTTGGCTTTTTCCCAGGGGTATTGGAGGTTTTTTTATACGATAGAGCGAGCTGTATGCAAGATTTTATACCTTAAACAATAATCGTATGATTCAAACAAAAAGAAAAAAGAAAAAAAAAAAAAAAAGAAGAACTGCACGCCATCCGGTCTCTTCTCAAGCGGCTATCCTTTTCGCCTCTCGCCACCCCCAATCAGAGGAAGCCAAACTTTACTCTGAGCGCTACCCAGCCACCCTACTCTTCCATACAGGTCCCCCCCGCTGTTTCACTGTTTCTGATCCCCCCCAGCCCCAAGAACAAACCTGGGCACAGGTTACCAGGAAGCGGGGTAAGGGCAAGAAAAACCCCACTGCAGCTCAAGTCGCTGCGTCAAGCAAGAGTAGTGTCCCAAAAGGACCCCCACTGCTCCTATCTGCTCAACGTCGTTTCTTCGCCCCTCCCACCTCCCCAACCCTCCCGAACCATTCTTTCATCATGACTGCTACCCTTCCCGACATCATGGCCGCTGTGCTTAAAGAGGCCCACTGATCTCTACCCCTCTCCCTTACTGCCTCGGTCAACCGCAATGGGGCTGTTACTCTCACTGCCAATCCCTACACCCCGTCTTCTGCTTACTCCCCTTTTTTCAAGGCAATGACTAACAAGCTCAATCAGAGTTTCCCAGTTGGAGACAATCCATTCCAGGTTTTCAGCGAGGCACCTACAAGTGTCGAGCTCCTCATCCACAATGTTCCTCTTTCTATTCTCCGGCACGAGCTTACTGACCTCTTCCCTTGACTCCTTGAATCAATCAGCAATGCTATTGACGTCCTCATATTTGGAGCTAGATTCCTATACTCAGATCCTGTGCAAAGGGCTGAGAAGCGCAAAACCTCGAGGGTTGTGGCAGTCGACCCACTCCATGTTTCCCGGTTTGGCGAATCCATCCGACCTTTCTCCGGCGCCAGCACGGTCGCCCCCGCCTACTCTGCCTCCAAATCCACCCAGTGTGGAATGTGCTGGCCGTTTGGTCACTCTCCTCCTCTATGCAAAGAAGAGGCACAAGCTTGCCCAATCTGCACTCTCCTCCATCACCGCTCTGCCCACAGATGTGCTAACCAGAGCTGTCCGAAAGGGGGCTTTGAGAAGTCTGTCGTGGGATGCTGCAACGCCTCCTCCCCTCTCTGTATCAACTGTGGTGGTCAGCACGTCTCGTTCGATGCCACCTGTCCCATCCGCCGCGAAGTCCTCTCCGCACTCCGTCCTCCTAGGGACCAAAACATTCCCGATGCCCCCGAGGCGGGCCTCCCCCAAACCACCCCTCAGGGTCCAACTGTTCACCCAACTGTACCGGCTACTGCAGCCAGGCACGGTCCTCCTTTCCCTCCTGCTTGCGAATCTACCCAACCTGAAACCGTTAAAATGGTTTGGAGCGCGTCCGCCCAATCTAGCCTTGCCGCTCCCCTGTCCCGCAAGAACCTCTTTGGTGCTGGCAGCACCCTCTTCAGCGCGAGCACCGGTGCCGACTAGAGCGAGCCCGCGCCGACCGACGTCCACATGGATCTTTAGATGTTGACAAGCCCAGCCCCAACACAGAGTCCTTCACAATCCCAATCATTCTATTATCCGGCTTGTTTAAATCTTTCCATTGTTCAGCATTATTGTCTCGGTATGTGTAATGTTTTTCAAAGTCTTTTTAGATTTTTTACTTGGGTAGAAAGTTCTCCTCACATTGTGGCTCTTCAGGATATTCCTCTCTGGAGGAATTGTCCTCCTGTGTTTCGCAACTCTCAATGTTTTTTTCCTCCAGCAACTGACCGCTATATGCCTCGCGTTGCAACCTATGTTCACGAAAGGCTATTAAGTGTTATTTCTGTGCTTCCCTTGTTTTTCGAAAGGGGGGACCTCATGGCCATGAACTTTCACTCCACTCAGGGACTTTTTGATACTTCGCATAATTTGTTTCGTTTGTACAATGCCTACTCCATTCCTAATGGTCACGCTAGGTCAGTTTCTCCGGTTGATTTGTTTCTTCAGCATGATTTTCCTACACTTGTCCTTGGGGACCTCAACATTCACCACTGCGCTTCCGACCCGACTTGTCTGCTCTCTGGCTACGATCACTTTATAAATTCCCCTTGGTTCAACAGGGTATCAGCTCAGTTGTTTTCTCTCCTCAATACTCCAGGGGTCTACACCAGGTTCCCGTTGACCTCCAACCATCGCCCTGCAGTACTGGACTTGTCCTTTGCCAACACTGCTTTGCTTCAATATTTCTCCTGCTGGAACCCCTCCCTCCCACCAACCGGTTCGCATCACTCCGCCCTCTCGATCATTCTCTCCACTCCGCTCCTAAAGCCCCCGCACTGGAGCCTAAATTGCAAACTCACCGATTGGGATCACATTTCCCCTCTGCTCCCCGATCTTATGCTTGCAGCTCCCCCTGCTCTCCCCACTCCAAACTCACTCAACCTGTGGTTCAACGGCTCCCTTGCCAAAATCACGCACCTCATCACCTCCAATACCCCAACCAAACGCCAGTCCTCCTACTCTAAGCCGTGGTGGACTCCAGAACTCACACCGCTACGACACATCCATCACCATTCAACCCGCCTGATGTGGAAGAATCACTCTTCGCCCACCCTGGCCCGCGCAGCTCGGAACACGAATTTGAAGGCGATCCAGACAGCCAAGAGAGTCCACTCGTCGCAGTTTCTGGCCAACGTCGACTACCAATGGTTCTGGAATGCTCGAAAGATTGCAGCTGGCAGAGCCCCAGATCGTTTCCCCAAGCTTGAGAACACCTCCTCCCCTACCGAAATTAACAATACACTTCTACAACACTTCCTCCCTGCTAGACCCTCTCCTCCTCCTCTCATTCTTTCTGCGTTTAAGGACGTCCCCCCGGTTTCACCAGCAGAAGTGTCTTCCGCACTTCAAATATCCTCCAACACGTGAGCCCCTGGCCCAAGTGGTCTTCCTTACTCTATCTGCAAGCAAGTCCATAAGGCCAACGAGCGGCTCCTTCCATCACTTTTCACTCCCCTCATCACCCATGGGTACCACCCCCGAGCCATGAAGAAGGCCAACGGCATTGTCCTGGACAAACAAGGCAAACCTGATTACCGTACACCTGCCGCCTTTCGCATCATTCCCCTGCTCGAAACTGTTTCCAAGATTCTCAAAAGACTTTCTGATCTTCGTCTCACCTCCGCCGCCCGCTCCCTTGGCCTCTTACACCCCAATCAGTCTGGATCCCTAGCCGGTCTGGGCTGTTTCGACGCTGTCGCCACTCATACCCACAAGGTTTGCCTACTTCAGGCTGCTTCCTTCAAAGTATCAACTCTTTTCCTGGATGTCAAAGGTGGGTTTGACAATGTCTGTGCTAACAAGCTGTCCAATACCCTCACCAAATGAGGTGTCTCCGCCTATCTGGTTGCCTGGAATAAGTCTTTCCTCTCCAAACGCCAATGCCGACTCATTTTCCAAGGCACGCCTAAGGTTTTCTGCCCGGTCGCGGTTGGCACCACTCCGGGTTCGCCGATTTCTCCTCTTCATTTTGTGCATATATAGCCAACCTCCACCCCAATATCCCCCAGTGTCTGGCGATTTGCTATGTCGACGACCTCACCATAATGGTCGGCTCGGACTCTGTTCGTTCAAATATCCGCCCTCTTCAATACTTTTTCGGCATTATCCAAAGGCGGGGTGCCGATCTGGGAGTGGCTTTTTCTGTCCCCACAACTGAAGTCATTCACTGGAGAACTCCAAAGGACCGCTTGAATGTTTCCATTGCCCATATCGTGATCAACGACATGCTTTTTCCTCCCTCTCAAGCGGTGAGGTGGCTTGGCTACTGGCTCACCCCTACTATTCACTCCTCCGTTCATTTCCTGAGACCGCTGGCACTTGCCAAAGCCTCTTTCACCTGAATCCGACAGCTCGGTGCACCTGGCAAAGGCCTCTCCTCCTGTTGCAACAGAAAGTTAGTCTTTGGCACCATCCTGCCGATCCTCACCTACGGCTGCGACCTTTTTGTTCCGGACATAGCCACTCTTAAGAAACTCAACTCGTTCTGGCATGGTGTGCTCCGGGGATCAACTACTTGCTTGAACACTACTGCTCTCGGCGCGCTATACAGGGCGGCTTCACTACCACACATTTCCTCGATCTGCAGACACCGCCGGCGGTCAGCTGCTCTCCGTTTGATCTGCGCCCCTTCGGAATTCAAGCCTGCCACCGCCCGGATACCCGCGTCTGTGCCCACATGGGACCAGGGTGGTTCAGTGGACGACCATTGCTTCGTCCTCCAAGGCTCCTCCAAAGCCGTCCACCTTATTTCATGGCTGGGCCCGGCACTTAACTCCGCCAAGCACTTACCACTAGACTCCTTATGTTATGAGGTTTCAGACCATATTGAAGAAATCTCTATCCTCCCTCACTCCTCAACCGATCTCATGGCGCCCCTGCTGTCGAGTGTACCCTCCGTCACGTACCAAGCCCTCAGATCTCCTCTGATACAGTCGCTCCTCGCTGACTGGCTAGACATAAGTCCAGCAGTGCCCTGTTCCTATCCGTATCATGCCTGCCTCACTCCCCATGCCTTTACTGGCCTTCCTCGATTTATATGTGGCCGCATACACCAGATGCGTACAGGTGCCAGCTACCTTGCCGCAAATATATCCTGGAGGAAGAGGGACTCCAGCACCCTCTGCCCGTTCTGTGAGGAAGACAATGAGTCTTTCCAAGACGCGATTCTCCACTGCCCCGTTAAGGCTCACCCTCACCTCACCCATCTCGCCGCTGTGGACGATATCGGCCCTGACGGTCCCCTCTTGTAATGGGGGCACCCTATAGAGAGGTGAACTCTAAGGTTGCGACCGCACCAAACACTCATTGTAAAAGATCAAGATGAGGTAAATAATTCAAAAGAATCAAAACGGTAAAACTTAATATCGTTAAGCTGAAAGGTTCACTCAATAAGTTCTCTCGAGGAAAGTTGGTTATCGAAGTAGCATGCCAAACGCTTAAACTTAAGTAGATATCAGATTTAAGCCTTTTGACATTCACCACTACTCCGACCTTGTGCGAGCACCCGGTCGTGCTCAGGGTTTGTCCGAGGTCTACCCTCCATCAGGAATTATCCTGCCGGAAGTGTCGGACCAACTCGGGTACACTTAACTCCGTCAATAGAATATGAGTTTCTGCAATGCATCTCCAATACAACCACAGGTGGAAAAACTCTTCCTATCGAAGTCATACCAGTGGCCAACTGTTATGACAACAACCAGAGTCAATACCTAGGTGGTGGACTCACTGGCCCAGTGGTAGTTTCATCTATTACAAGCTATGCAGTCTATCATTTAATCTACGCGACTATTTAATGTGATAAATTGACATGCAAGCTCCCCAGGTGAGATGTAGCTGATGGTTGGCTATGTGGGCGCTCCGAATAGCCAGCCTCTCGGAACATACTCTACCGTGATAAGACTCATACCTCTAGAGTCCAATAACAACCCATAGTAATGCTACAAATCAAGGGGAGAAGGTCCGGACTGGTTAGTGAGTTATTTGTCTCGAAAGCACCCTGGCCTTCCGAGACTACCTAAGTACCACTAGCAAGACTACCCTACAACCTGTGGGCTAGAATAGACTCCTAGATGCCCGGGAGACCATATATGAGTGACCCCCATTTTGGCGGTTACCCATACTCCCCTTATATATCCTGCGAACGACATTCAGTCGGACGGACGGCGACAACTTATACGTTGTTATGGCAGCTGCTCCAATGACCTCTTTTAACTAGCAAACGAGCAACTACACAGCCGTCTGCCTATGACACGCCGTCCCAACGCTGGGGCCAGAGGGGGGTGTTAGCAAAACCCTCCCAAGTTTAATAGCATGTTCGGGTCACCCTTATAGAAGCGTGGGGCCTCCCCGCGCAGATGCCTGTGCGCACAAGAACATCTAAGAGCCCATAGAATGTGAGGCAATCGACCTCTAAGGTCTAGGATGACTTTGCCGGTGAAGGTAGGGTAACTTGGACTCCTCAGTAGTGTAACTGGGGTCCATGGGCAAAATGGCCAAATTCCCAAGGTAGGGTAACTTTGCTCTTCTATGCCTTTAACCACTCCGGAAGTCCTCCAGTCAACCACAAAGGTCGTCTCGGAGGTCCGTGTAACATTCCCATAATTCTCTTGACCTTATGTGAATGTTCTCCCGAAAGGTTACCCTGCCTAATAGAATACCCAAGGCTACTCTACTGTTCCCTAGGCCTTGCCTTTAGGCGAACCACATTCTTGTATACTAAGTATACTAGACCATACCACCTCTGGTTACCACTTGGTATACCATTTGGGCTAAGGTGATAGTTTATTGTAGCTACCTATCGTAGGGTCGTTACACCTCTGGCTCTCGGTTCCCCTCCTCAGAGGGTTTGCTCACTATCTCTCTGCTACTCGCACGGGCTTTCCTTCAGCCATGTTGCGCATTCGAGCCAGTACTGTGACTCCTGAGCTGGGTTCAGGCCTAGAAAGTGCTTAACACATATCTCCCTAGCTTGGCCCCAGCCTTCTAGGTATTGCTACTTCAAACTTCCCTGCTCGAGTTTCTCCTCAGGGTATTTCCTATACGTTTAATGAGTTTCCTTTGTTTCTGCTTGACTGCGGTAGTAGGCAGGTAGAGCCGGGAGGTTTTTTGTACTTATGAGTGTTTTTCTTAGGAGTTATAAGTAGGGCTTTACGTTACCTTGCTCTTGTTAGTCATCGATGGCGATGCGACAGGGTTCTCATGATCCCGCTTGGAGAGTTTGTGCATGTGTTGTTTGAATTTGGTTGTTTCCTTGGTTAGTTTTTGGAATTAAGGTTTTTATATACCATAGCGCGAGCTGCATTCCGGACTTTGTACCTAAATCAATAATTACATGATTCAAAAAAAAAAAAAAAAAAAGTACAAGAACTCCATCCTCCGTCTCCTCTACACACCCGGCGATTGAAATCTCAACACCACGAGATTATCACCACTTTTCCAAACACCACCCCCCTTCATGAGTTCGCTCTAGAGGGTGGAGACATAGCTCCCCTAAACTCCCCTTCCCTTAGGTTTATCCCTTTGGGCTTTCTTCCCTCTGTGTTGATGGATTTCGTCTTCTTTTGATGATGTTTCCTCTGCCTACCCCGCTTTGGCTCTCTCTCCCATAGAGCATCTCCAGTGTCGGCAACACTGTCCTCAACGCCGATATTGCAGACAGCCGGGAATACCATTTGCAGTAAGAGAAAACATTTCAACAGGCCACCGTCGATTTCTCTGTTCTCTCTTCTCTTTGAGAGGATGCCTAGTCAGACACGGACGCGGTTACCGATAGTTTCCACTGCATAGAGTTGGGTCTACTCCTTCTTCTTTTCTTCTCCTCATGATCGGATTGGCTGGCCCCCTACTGCTGCGCTCTCTGGCTGGCACCCTACTGCTTCTACACCCTGGGCCTCTGTTCCCTTCTGATCTCTGCGCTTGGGTGATTGTCATGGCTGTGTGCGTGGCTTTTGTCTGTGTTTGGGGTAGGGGCTTCATGCCTGCTGCCACTGAGGCCTCCCGGTGACATGTACTCCCTCCCAAGTTCGTTTCCGGCGGGCCTACGGTCACTGCTTCTCCCTGCCACACACTTCCGTTTGTGGTGATTTCGGTTACCGATCTTTCTCTTGGTGGTCTTGTCTGCCCGTCGGTCTGGGACCTAAGAGCCCCAGGAAAATCTACCTCTTTGTGTGTGATCATTGGCCTACGGCATTGGCCTGCTGGCTTCTTGGCCCCTCCCCTGCTGCCGTAGAATGGGGTCAGTCGTTGGGCTATGGGTGGGTTGCTTATGGGTTCCGCTGGTATTTTTCTTCCTTGAGTATATTGAGGTTTCTGTACTTTCCTTGGTTGTTCACTGTTGGGGTAGGGAGTTTTCTTATGTGCTGCACGTCTGTGGAGGTTTTTTCTTTCGTTGTATTCAGCCCTGTAGGCTCTTCTGTAGTTTCTACCCATAGTACTGGGCGCATTGGTGTCAGGCAGGGTCAGACGGCTTTAGCACAAGGGGCCCTTGATGGACTGTAGGTGGAGGTTTATCCTGTCTTAGAGCGATCTACATACGGGAGTTTGTACCTTAAACAATACTAAAATAATACTAAGAAAAAAAAGAAAAAAAAAAAAAGAAAAAAAAAGAAGTACAAGAACTTGCATGCAGCGTTAACTATAGTGTAAACAAAACTATACTACTGGTGCCAGGGAAAAAGCCATCATCTCAAGTCCCTCTGGTATGGAACCGACCGCATATCTCACCTGATAAATCCTCACCCCTCCTTCACGCCGACACAGAGTAGATTGGAAAACAACAGGAAAGCAGGAAACAAGAGGAAGACCCTTGGCATAGACTCCCGGACTATAACAAAGTAAATCTAGCCTAAACGCTAGAAGGAAGGGAATATCCACTAAAAGGGAAACCAAACAGAGGAAGAAAAACAACACTCAGAAGGGGCCGGCCAAAAGTAGCCCAGATAAGCGCTGGCGACCGTAACAATTTCTCCAAGCCCAAGGCCTTGGCACCAACCAAGGAGGTAGTTCTATAGCATGGAAGAGCGTAACCGAGGATGCAACCGTGGTAGCCGTCGGTGCGAGAGGAGCCCCCGAGTAGTAAGGTACCAGCTGAGGGAGTGGAAAGTAGCTGTAACCGAGCAACGGGATGAAAACAGGAGAGGAGAACGGAGTGGTAGACCCAAACACTAGAAACGACAGACTAGAGCAACTGCGGCCAATGCTTTTCAGACAGCAGGGCGAAAGATGAGGCCGTGACGTTACTAACGGAAGTGTTCCCCGACAGGGCACAAATAATCGAAAGGGTGGAGTACTTCGCAAGGGGCTTGGAAGACAGCAGCACCGAGCGTAAACGAAGCAAGAGGGGTTGCCGACTGTGCAAAAGCCTAAGCGAGGTGCCCAGGAATTGCTGAAAAAAAGAGGGAGCAAGGAACTGCATCAGCGGGTGTCAACGATGAACGAAGGCAAGAACAACAAGGAGGGAGGCCCAAAGGGTCAGAAGAGAGAGGGGAAGATATAGTATCACACCCCTAGGCAGAAGCCATCAGCGGGGAGGAGAGAGGTGGTGGGTGCACGACGATGATTTACCTGGTGTTGAGATTTCAATCGCCGGAGGTGTAGAGGAGATGGTTCGTGGCCAACTACTATGACAGTTTTTTTTTTTTTTTTTTTTGTAAATCATATGTTCATTGTTTATACGTAGACGGTACAAGAAATGACATGTATCTTTAACGATATGGCCAAAACAAAACGGACCTTCCTCACCCCAGGAAACATCCAAACCCCCAAGTCCCTCTGGTATGAGACCAACCGCACATCTCGCCCATCGCCCAATGAAACCCCACGAAGATAGGCATACATCCGAAGGAAGTAGAAAGGAAAGAAGCAAGCAGGAAGGAGAGGAGAACCATAAGCGACATCTGCGAAAACCATAAGGTGAACAAAGGAAATATATGAACCCCGAACAAAGGCAAACTACGTCTGATAAGTGACGTGTATCAGCCTGAGCTAGGAAATAAATGTATGGACCAGCACACCGGAGCGGTGCTAGGGGACGAAGCAGTGCTCAATGGCAGGATGGGAAATCGGAGGGAGGAGACACCGATAAGGGGTCCCCGGTGGGAGGGCCAAAACGGCATTAGCGACGGCCAGGCAGACGGGCGTAACCGAGGCGGGTTTTTGTAGAGCAACAGAAGATCGACCGCGAGAGGGGAGCAGTAAGGTGCCAGCTGGGGGGGGTGGAAAGAGGGGAAATAGGGGTAGCTGTAACCGAGCAACGGGACGAAGACCAGAAGGGTGGAGGAAGGGGGGTGGGAGGAGGAAGGACTAGTCCAAAAACTTGAGACGACCGACTTGAGTAATCTCGGCCGATGCTTTTCCGAATGCGAAACGAAGATGAAGTGCTGAAGTTACTAACCGAAGTGTTCCCCGACAGGAGCACATAACCAAGATGGCAAGGTACTTCGCAAAGGGCTTGGTAAGCACAGCGCCGACTGTGAGGGAAGAGAGCGAAATGCCGACTGTGCACAACCTAAGCGAGGTGCAAAGAAAGTGCTGGGTAAGGGGGGAGAACCCAACTTCATGAGGGGAGTCAACGATGAACGAAGGCAAGAATGACAAGGAGGGAGGCCCAAAGGGTCAGAAGAGAGAGGGGAAGATGGAGTATCACTCCCCTAGGCAGAAGCCATCAAGGGGGAGGAGAGGGGGAGGTGGTGGATCCCAGGATGATTTCCCTGGTGTTGAGATTTCAATCGCCGGAGGTGTAGGGGAGATGGTTCCTGCTAACAACTGTGACAGTTTTTTCTTTTTTTCTTTTTTTTTCTTTTTTTTTTAATCTCGATTATTAATTGTTTCTATAGGGGCAAATGCACACCTGTGCTCATCCCACGGTCCTAGGTACAATGGACTTTCTGCCAAGCATGGGCCATGTAGTTCAAAACCTCCAACTACAGTCCATCCCGCCATCCCCAAGCTAAAACCCTCTGACCCTGCCTGACAGAGAAACCCCCGCCCGGTACTAGGGTTAGAAACTACAAGGAGATGAGAAAGCGGAGCTGAAAGCCACGAACCAAAAACACGCACGAAAGCCTAGCCTAAAAGAAAAACATCCCCAACCGACAGTAGACACAACCAACAAAGGAAAACAAACCCACTCCCCTAAGTCAAACCACCTATAAGCTAAACCGTAGTAAAACCCCACTGGGCCCAGCTCCCGAAGGAATAGGGACTCCTGAATGATGGGTCTCGGGGACACAACGAGGAGAGGTAACTCCCGGGGGCAGATAGCCCGGCCAGCTGAGGCTCAGGAAGAGCAACCGAGTTTGAGAGAATGCCACCAAAAGAAGGAAGGCTCGTGGCAGCCGGAGGAAGATCCGGTCGTCTATTTCTGGAAACAGGAGACGGAAAGAACCTTTAAATGTACGCCCCTAGTCCAAGGCCATCAGGAGGGTGCAGAGGTCTGAGGGTGGGCGTAGAGCGGCAAGCAGTTGGGTGCCAGCCTATCCAAACATCGGGGAGGAGGACGGCGGAGGGCTAACCGACACGAGGAGTGCAAGGAAGACTGACGGAAACGGTGTCACGATGATTCGAAAATGTCCGACCGTACCAGCAGAGCACAAAGGAGATAGTGCAATACCAGAGAGCAGGGCCACTGGGGACAAGAACTTTATCGATCGACCCAGCCTAAAAACCGACCGTTGACGGATGAGGGGTTGCCGACCATGGGGGGCTGCCTAAGCGAGCCCGGAGAAGAGGGGGTGAAGCCAGACTCAACCACCCCCTAGGAACAAGCGCGCCAGGCCTGACCATCAGGAGGGAAAGGAAGAGGGAGGGGAGATGGCTGCACTCAGACAGAGGCAATGTGGTGTGTCTGAGGAGAGGGGGGTGGATGGTATTGACGATGATTTCCAGTGGTGTTGAGATTTCAATCGCCGGAGGTGTAGTGGAGACGAAGGATGGCTAACTACTGTGATTTTCTTTTTCTTCTTTTTTTTCTTTTTTTTTTAATTTTATTTAATTTTATATCATGTATTCATTGTTAAGGTACAAGAACTCTCACGCTCCGCGCCCTCTATTTACCTCTCGCTTAAAATACTTACCGCTTTCGGCCAACATAAACCTCAGGGTTGGTCTTTATTTCATCACGATACACCTATTTTGGCTTTTCACTTGGGCTTCATTTTTCAAGTGAAATATATGTTTCACCTTTGCTGAGAGGATTTTTTACTCTTGTAAAGTCAAACTGGTAGTTTGACTGCACTTTCTCTCTTCCCCTCCTCTCTGTGCTCCGGCCTGGCCTGTTGGCCTTGTCCTGATGTCGTCTACCCCTCTCGCTTCCACTGGTGCAGGCCCGG
>Ga0307509_10001751_pt1 | contig 36080 bp, 26 predicted proteins | sample 10_EM_MG_FD_202245 | JGI IMG/M metagenome (GOLD analysis project Ga0307509, IMG submission 202245) | Populus trichocarpa ectomycorrhiza microbial communities from riparian zone in the Pacific Northwest, United States - 10_EM | ecosystem: Host-associated > Plants > Roots > Unclassified | place...
CGTGCATGAGAACTATGAGATATGAGTGGTGCTTGGCCTCTGGAGAACCCAATCCATCTGCCCTGGTGTAACCCGGTTGCATCAAGTTGTCGAAATCAACCACTCAAATCTCATAGTTCTCATGCACCCCGAGCCCAGTTTCGTTCGTTACTTGTATTTGCGAAAAAATACGGTATTTGAGGACAGGAATGTTTGAGACATCCGGTTGCAGCTTGGCGAGAACGTCCTTTGCCTAATCTGAATTCAGATACCGTACGGTATTCCGCACCATAGAGCCCGATAGCGGGCCATCCACCCAAATACTAGCCACTATTTAAATTTGGACTGAGGTTCAGCTAATCCCAATGCCTAGGCTTGCTGTGCCGGGGGCTCGTTGTGGTGTGGAGTGCGTGAAGTCAAACAAGTTTCCGTCTGCACCAAGTGAACTCGGGTAAAAATATTGGGGTGAGTGGAGAGGTACTCGAGTACTTGCGGAGTGCATGTCGGATTAGCCGGGCGGTTGAAGCTCCCCTATCCACTACGACGAAGATTGGCAGCAAACGACCAAGATATCTGTTGTAGGAAAATTATCTTTGGTAAAATGCGCAAATCCAAGGTCCACTGCAAGCAGATGACGTAGTTAATCTCCCGGTAATGGCCTTTCTAAACGGCATTCCCACTAACGCGGTCATGTAACCCTTTGTGAAAAAAACTTCAAAGGTTCAACAGACACTTTGATATTGCACTTCAGGCGGTACCGGCTATTCCTTCTCTCCCTCTATCCAAGAACAGTGTAGCCGATGATTATATATGTTGGGAACTATTTTGAGCTCTGGAGATGGCTTTCTGGAGGCGCTGGTTGAAGATATTTTCGTCACTTTGGTGTGGTTCCTTTGTCCGTGGTTCGTTGCAGTTTGTTTAGTCTTATTCGCTCACTTCCTTACCCTGTTTTTGTCTGGATTTTCGGAACTGGGGGTATGAAGAGTGGGGGATGGTCGCCTAGCCAGGAAGAGCCTGTTTGGTAAAAATCGACGGGGGTAATCATTCCATTTTGTGATTCTTGTACCTTACCTGTATTCGAATAGAAGCGGTTGTTTTAGAATTTTGGAACTGAAGGGAAACGGTCATTAGCATGGAAGCGGAATGGAGCTGTCGAATCTGAACAGCCTCGGGGAATTTTTATATGGCATGTTGGATGGAGTTTATATCAACTAGAATGCCGGTGTGGTTACCATAGCAACAGGCCAGTTTGAGGGCTGGTGATTTCCTAGATTTTCATTATTCCCAGTTACCTAAATTTTAAGCTTAACTCAACCTCCTGTATCTCTTATGTGAATCTCAACCATTGACCCGTTGCTGATGCCAGGTGTTTGAATCCCATCTCGAAATCCCTCTAACCATCAACTCACTGCCAGTCACTCCTCTAAGCAAAGGATAAATTTAGGTCCAATTAAATCAATGAAAAAATACTAAACCTTAACCGAAGTTAAGAGCTGAGATTATGGAAGCGCTAAAGTCCTCTCTTCCTTAACTTACTCCATTCAGAGCAAGATTTCCAGTCAGAAAATAACCATACCGGCTTCTCGGAGGTATCCCTCATTAACTCGCACTGAGTTCCAGGATCCTCAACCGAAACATATTTTGCACACGTTTCTTTTAGCCCTCCAATGGAGAAATTCATACCCATCAGAGTACCCCCCATGAACACCCCCTGTTGTCTCTCCCGGCCGTCCAACCCATACCACAGAGTTACACCGACCCCCTGTGCAAATCACACAGCTTTCGCCGACAAATTTAAAGCTTATCTTTAGCTTCTAGTTACTCCCAGGCTGTCCAGATATGTCTCCATCATCCTTCCACTGGCAGCTGCTAGTTTCGGAACAAGCACCCTCTTGCGATGTCCCACCGTTCTTCCTTGGGATTACGGTGATTGTTAATATCGATCGCTAGCTTGCTTTCATAGAATTAGGTAGCCCGGGGGCTTTGGTTTCACGAGCCTCTGGGTGGCTGATTGGGCTGCGATTAGGCAGTCGCAGGGCTGAGCAGTGAACCCCGCTTTCCCAGAACTCTGTCAAGAGATGGAAAGCTCCTCAACAACATATTCTCCACATCTTTCTCGGCTGCGAAAAGGCTAAGGATGTCTCGAACTTTTACAGACAACACCGGTTCTTTCAATGTGTCGAATACTTACAACAATAATGTCATTACAGTAACTGCGGCCGATGATGAGTCCCAAATCAGAGCCTGGCTGTCTCCCTTGGAGCCCCAGCTGCGACATCACGACATTTTCAATCTTCGAGTTGATAGTATAGGTGACTGGCTACTGGAAACAAAAGAGTTTATAAGCTGGTATGAGGGATCTGGGCATGCGGTCTTGTTCTGCTATGGTAATCCGGGAGTCGGCAAGAGCTACATCTGGTACGAGCAACCAGCAGTGAGGAACAAGAAAAGGGTGTTATCGCTGACAGGTGGCGATGCTATCTATAGCTCCGTCGTGGTAGACTATTTGTGCAACCATGCTATAGACCAGGGTGTGGCAGTTGCCTGCTTTTACTATGATTTTGCTTCCCGGGAGGCCCAGTCACCGACAAATATGCTGGGCTCTCTCCTTAGTCAGCTTCTGAGCGGGCAAGAGGCAATTCCGGAGGCAATTAGGAACGAGTTTATGGGCCAGAAGAAATTGCTTGGTGGTCGAAGAGTGCGATTTCAGGATATTGTGAAAATGTTCCCAGCTGTCTCATCTTTGCGGCGGACATTCATTTGTATTGACGCGCTTGACGAATGTATTCCGGAACATCAGGTTGAGGTTCTTGGTGCATTGGGGCAAATTCTCCAGAGATCGCCAAAAACTCGAATTTTCATGACCGGGAGGTCACATGTCCGGGGAGTCGTCGAGAGGGAACTGGGTGGAGGAGCGATAAGTGTATCCATAAAGCCGAGGGATGGTGATATCGTCACATATTTGCGCGCAAGACTGAGGAAGGACACAACTCCTGAGGTGATGGATAGTGGGTTGGAGAATGATATAATGAAAATCATCCCCGAGGAGGTCTCGGAAACGTACGTAGTAATGAGGGGTCTGGGGAGCCTTTGTAGGTCGTGTACTAACAGGCGGAAATCTAGATTCCTACTGATTTCACTCAGGATCGATGAAATCTTGAGAGGAACAACAATCCATCGGAGGCGAGAGAAGCTCGAGGCGATGGGGGATGGGTTAGGGTTGGAAGGTGCATACCAGGCGACACTTGTGCGGGTGAGAGCTCAAGAAGGAGAGAAAGTAACACTTGCCATGACCGCCTTGATGTGGATATGTTATTCAGAAAGGCCATTACTGGTAGATGAACTGTGCCATGCGCTGGCCGTGGAAATTGGTTGCATGAATTTCAACAGTGACAATGCCCCTGCGGCAGAAACGTTGCTCGCCTGCTGTCAGGGACTAGTGACAGTCGATAAAGAAGCCTCGACCTTCAGGTTGATCCACCACACACTCCGCGAGTACCTCTGCACTCACCAGAACCTTTTCCCTCGAGCTGACTCGCTGATGGCGGAAACTTGCCTGACTTATCTAAACTCGGACAAGGCTGGAGCCCTTTCAGCTAACCCACAGCCTGACCTCCTCTCAAGTATGCCCTTCCTCAAATATTGTTCGAGATATTGGGGAACCCATGCAAAGAGAGAACTTTCGGAACGCACGATATTGCTTGCGATGGAGCTATTGAAAAACTATGAGAGCCACGTAGCCGCCAATACCCTCTTCGAGCAAATATTTGATGGGGGGGATTCCCGGGAAGTCAATGCTCCTTCACAATTCAGCGGACTGCATTGTGCATCATTCTTCGGGATTGGGGAACTTATGAGTAGTTTGTTTGGAATGACTAACTGTGATGCCGGCCAAAGGGATTTTGCGGGCATGACACCACTCTTGTGGGCTGCGGAGGGTGGATACGGGGAGGCAGTGGAGTTATTACTAGGGCACTGCGCTATCGACATCAACCTAGTAGACAACGAGGGCGATACAGCACTTTCGTGGGCCGCGATGAGAGGGCACTGGTTGGTGGTTAAACAACTTTTGGACCGGGAAGATATCGACCCCGACAAATCAAACAAGGAGGGTGCAACGCCACTTTCATGGGCTGCAAGTAACGGGCACGAGTCAGTGGTGAAGCAACTCTTAGAGAGGAGAGACGTCAATCCCGACAAGCCAGATAACGAGGGTAATACGCCACTTGCATGTGCAGCAAGTAATGGGCACGTGTCAGTGGTGCAGCAACTCTTAGACCGGGGAGACGTTAACCCCGACAAGCCCGATAACGAGGGCAGTACCCCACTTTCATGGGCTGCGGGTAACGGGCATAAGGCAGTGGTGAAGCAACTTTTAGACCAGGGAGACGTCAACCCTGACAGGCCAAATAACAAGGGAAGGACACCACTTTTATGCGCAGCAGGTTATGGGCACGAGTCAGTGGTGAAGCAGCTCTTAGACCGGGGAGACGTCAACCCCGACAAACCAGATAACGAGGGCAGCACACCACTTTTATGTGCAGCAGGTAGGGGGCGCGAGTCGGTGGTGGAGCAACTTTTGGCCCGGGGAGACGTCAACCTCGACAAGCAAGATAACAAAGGTAGGACACCACTTTTATGGGCTGCAAGTAAGGGGCACGAGTCAGTGGTGAAGCAACTCTTGGACCGGGGAAACGTTAACCCCGACAGGCCAGACAACGAGGGCAGTACACCACTTTTATGTGCAGCAGGTAGGGGGCACGAGTCAGTGGTGAAGCAACTTTTGGACCGGGGAGACGTCAACCCCGACAAGCAAGATAGCAAGGGCAGGACACCACTTTTATGGGCTTCAAGTAAGGGGTACCGGCCAGTGGTGAAGCAATTCTTAGACCGGAGAGATGTCAGCCCCGACAAGCCAGATAACGAGGGCAGTACACCACTTTCATGTGCAGCAAGTAGGGGGCACGAGTCGGTGGTGAAGCTACTTTTAGCCCGGGGAGACGGTAACCCAGACACGCAAGATAACAAGGGCAGGACACCACTTTTATGGGCTGCAAGCAAGGGGTATGAGTCAGTAGTAAAGCAACTCTTAGACCGGGGAAACGTCAATCCCGACAAGCCAGATTATGAAGGCGGTACACCACTTTCATGGGCTGCAAATAATGGGCACGAGTCAGTGGTCAAGCAACTTTTAGACCGGGGAGACGTCAACCCCGACAAATCAGACAACGAGGGTTGGACGCCGCTTTTATGTGCAGCAAGTTATGGGCACCAGTCAGTGGTGAAGCAACTTTTGGACCGGGGAGATGTCAACCCCGACAAGCCAGATAACGCGGGCCGTACACCACTTTCATGTGCTGCAAACTTTGGACACCAGTCAGTAGTGAAGCAACTTTTGGACCGGGGAGACGTTAACCCTAACAAACGAGACAACGAGGGTAGGGCGCCTCTTTGGTGGGCTACAAGTAATGGGCACGAGTTAGTGGTGAAGCAACTTTCAGATCGGGAAGACATCAACCCCGGCAAGTCAGACAATCCTGGCATCACAACCATCACAGATGCAGGAGCTGGTGGCCATGAGCGAGTGGTGAGGCAGCCTTTGGACCAAGCCTCGAGCCCCGACAGGCCTGACAACGAGCTCAGGGTGCCTCCCTCATCAATCCCAGTTTCAGGATACGAGCCCATTGCCAATCAACTTCCGGACCTAGGTGTCAACTCTAATAGCCAAGGTTCTGAGGGAAATACACCCCTCTCAGCGTCTGTAATTGGTGGGCACAAGCCAGTACTGAACCCTTCCGCTCGTGAGACGCCCCCCCCACCTCAGACAATCAAGACTAGGCCCCACTTTCGTTGGTTACGATTCGAGGGTACCAAGCAGTGGTTAAGAAAAGCTTGGACCCAAAAGAGGCCAAACCGGACGAACAAGGCTCCAAGGGAAGGACTTCTCTCTCGCGGACTATTTAGGAGGGGCGCAAAGTAATAGCGAACCCTTATAGGGTCGTTGGATATCAGACCTTGTGACAGCCGATATGGGCTATATTGCTGAATCCTGCCGACCACCGTACTCCATTCTCTGGTTTCACCCTCCTCCACTTCCTATCCTGGCCTCAGGACCCCACCGCACAATCTCACCCTTCTTCCTTCCTTCCTTTACCTTTAGGTCGGCCCTAGTGTTCCTAATTGCCTAGGGGCGTAGCGGGCGCATTTCCAAGAGCCTCGGACTGGATGGGACGGCTTATCTGTAGTCCGTCCGGGAACGGCGGGGGAAGGTACGATAGGCAATGGCTTGATGGCACGAGTGATGACTCATGATGTGAAAAGAAGCCGTTTGGAGGTGTATTATTTCGACTTGGCTAGTACCGGAGGCCCAAACGCTAGGACTATAGTCCCCTATTGCCCGTCCTAGCACCCCCAAAAAGACGGACTATGAGCAGTAGTCTGTCCGGTCGTTACCCGAAGATGGACGGACCGGACGGTTAGGAGCACTGGCTGGCATACCTGCCTTCGAAATTTGTCAGGCATGGGGTTTGCGTCTTCGTAGAGTGTACATCATATGTATACTTAGCTCAAACCTTCCAAATCTTTCATGATCTGATTGAGTGGAGCCTTGTTAGTTTCCCTTCTGCGCGTTTAGTATATAGAAGTGGAGAGATAGAGTTATCCTATTTTATTCCTGAACCTATACATCTTATTCTATTTACTTTTTCAACCCACTGTTTTCTCGTCATAGACTCATCTTTTACCTATCTTACACTGTTTCTTACTTCCTACTGTTTGAACGATTTCTTCGACCTTGTCTTCCTCATGTAAATGATATAGTGGTGGTTGAGATTCGAGTTCTATAGTTGCTCAATTTAGTGCTCGGACCACCAACCCATCTCACTAACCACCTCCAGGCCTGATTTTTCAGGACTATTGCCAACCATACTTTGAATCTCCTTTCCTATGCTGTGCCGCCCTTGCATCATTGTGATGCTTCTGCATGTCCACCCTTACCCACCAGTAGTGGGTGCAATGTTGAAAGTGGTGCTGCTCGCCATACTCTCTTGATACTTTCTTTGTTGATTGTTTAGCTTCCAGGAGGGCGCTTGTCCGACTTCGGAAATGCGCTGAGGATCCGGGTATGGGTTTGTCTCCGGAGATTCGCTTTGGCTTCGCATACGGTTTGGCTTCGGGCGTTTTTTTTTGGATGTTCGGGAAAACATTGCGAAAGCAGGAATGCGCGATAGTCTTGGGAAAGCCGGGAGAAAAGCGGAAGCACTGTAAGGTTAGCTAGAAAGGGCTAGAAGCCCAGTGGCGAAAGAGTGTTTGCTTTCCTTTTAGATACCCGGGAGTGCTCATGGGGGAAGGAGAGACTCACGTGGAGTAGTGTGGTACCTCATGAATTGATATGAGGTCTCTGTAGATAATATATACTCCTGTGATCGCCCTTAGTTAAGTAGAGCAGAGAGCATCGAGCATTGTTGAGCGTGAGCTTGTGGTTGTTAGTGAAAAGATTTTTCCTCGCACTTGAGCGATCGTTTTCTTTGTGGGTCGCTTGGCATTAGTTTCGTTTCACCACTCGTCACTCGCTGTGCAATCGTATCGCCGCTATTGAAGTTTAATATGCAAGCTACCGTTCGCATCCACCACAGGTATAGTAGCTCCTCTGCAAGAACTAATTCACAGGTTCTAGAACGGTAGGTACAAAGCTTTAGTTGTACCGGGATATTCCTGCCAACATTCGACAACTAACCCAGGAGAATTAAAATCCCCTGCCATCCCTCACCTTTGCATTTCAATTACCAGTATTCGTTTCGTTCCCAGCCTTGAACTGCTTTCCCTCCCATTTACTCTTGAAGTTCGTACAATAGAACAGGGTAGATCTATTCCCAGCTTTCGCCGGCGAATGTTGTGGTGGGCCATCCACTAGCATGATACCAATATGGAAGTCCTGAGCCCACTAGCTGGATTTGGAGCCGGTGGCTGCAGTTCACTGGTGAGCGACGGAAGATGGGTGTCATGACAGTATGTGCTTTTGTAATCTGCGTAATGCAGTGGTGGGGTAAGTTAGTGATGGACACGATCAGATCATGATCGAGTTTTGCTCGACTATAGTCTGCTCGATCAGTCTCGATCATAGGGGTCCCTCGATCAGATCATGATCGATCATAGGTACTGCTCGATCATGCTCGATCATCATCGAGTATACTCGAGCATGTGGAATCATGACTTATCACTCTACTAATCTTGTGTTGAATGATACGATGAACTTATATAAAAGGAGTCCACTGGCACACTAGATACTAATTCTTTCAGCCAAACTTTACCCAATTAGGTCTTTAACTGCCATCCTAACTACTGATTTTATCATAATGTTACTACTTCAATTGTTTCGGGTCTATTGCAGCTGGTGGATACTGCCAACGGTGTTTTAAGCTTTATTCAACTATATAACTAAGGAGTTGACACCTATCCGGATATTTAAATGACTCTGGATTCAATGTATATTTCATTGCTGATAAGCGCGGAATAGACCATACTCAAGCATAGTCGGTGATAATCGACTATACTTGACCAGGCTCGAGCAGTGACCATGATCGATCAATCGATCATAGTCCCCAATTTCATCGATCATTCGATCATGGGGTCCCCTCGATCAGATCATGATCGATCAGACCCTCCATTATATGCTCGATCATGATCGTGTCCATCACTATTCACGTTGGTGCTTGGGTTGCCACTCATCAGTCCATCTATATATCCACTTCCGGGTCCAATATTCTAAGTACTTGCCAGCCACTCTTTCAGCCTCCTTTCTTGTAGGGCCAGCCAGCTATCGTTCGCACCCATTCACCCCCCGTGCCGTTTTCTACGTCAATTGGTTCATAAATTACGGAACGACAGTTGTAAAGCTTATGTTGTGCATAGGTACCTCTAGTATCACTCAACAACTAACTTCAGGGAATTCAAACCCCGTACCATCCAACACGTTGACCATCCAGCTACTAGCCTTACCCGAAGCATAGGGACTACCCACCATCACCCTACCTATCATTCAACTTTAACACAGAAGAGTAAATTTATACCTAGCGTTCACTTGAGGAAGTTCTGGTGGGCTATCCTCTGGCAGGCTTCGGGAGTCGTGAACTCGTGGTACACGGGTTTTAGATCGAATACCTGGGGCTTAGTACAGGGGACGTGAGAAATCAATGGAGTGAGGGAGTTTTTAGACTTTAACGGCGATGACGATAGGATACACGACGAGTGACGAGCGATGAAACGAAAAGCCAAGCAACTCACAACTAAAACGATCTCACACTCAAGTGCAGGCGAAAATCTTTTCACTAACAACCACAGGCTCAGGCTCCACAAGTCCACGATGCTCGGTGCTCAACTCAATAAACTAACAGCGATCACAGGAGTATATATCATCCACGAAGATATCCTATCCCTCCATGAGGCATCATACTACTCTAGGTGAGTCTCCGCCTCATTTGTGGGCTCCCTGGCTAACAAAAAGAAAACAAACACAACTTCTTGATGGTATTATTATCCCAGTAGTAGAGCACTGCAATAGGAGCAGAGATACCGCAGGCTGATAGGCAGCGCGGGCATGTTTGGAGGAACACAGAAGTGTGGACGGGTGAACGTTCTAGGGCAAGCACGGATGATTAGGGCATATGCGGAGACATATGGTTATCACATGTAGAGAGCAGAGTTTTCCCTACTAGAGGGAACCGTAGCTAGCAACCTCCATAGACAACGCAACTCAATACAACTCCAACATCTCCTCCGTTCAACACATTCCTAACGAATCGTGCAACTACCTCCAACACTCCCTACCTGCTGGAATTATCGGAGGTTTTGCTGTAATACCTTTCGGGAATCACTATAACCCCTGTGGAGAAATGACTCCAAGTAGGGGGCGCAAACGGAGGTACAATCGCACCTCGCTATCCCGGACCGCGCTGAACGGGACGAAATCTGTGGCATCTCTAGACTACCATACAATTCACCCCGTTGAACCGGAAAAGGCAAGTTTCGGATTCGTATGATATCTTGGAGCATACCCCCCCCTGTCCTCATAGAAACTTGATTTGCTGAGCCTGATCCTGTCAGAACTGCCAGATAAACCAAGCCCGAAGAGAAAGAAGGCTGTGTCTGGAATACAGTGGGGAGGGGTATGAGGGCGAAGGGGAGAAAGGGTAGCAGCCGGAGGATTCTGATATATATCTATGCAAGACCAGTAGGGAATTGGTTTCTGAGTAAGAAGTTATCATATAATGCGTTTGTTTGGCGCCAGCCAAGAATACGAGGAGGATGAAGAATATGATACATGAGTACCCACTAAATTGACAAGAGGTATCAATTCTGCATATATTTATCTAGGTAAACCTTCTTAAGAGAATGGGAATAAAAGTTATTTCTTTTTTCTTTCAATAATAAAGTTACTCTCTGAATCTCTTGCTGAAATTCATGACACCCCGCTGTTCCGGATACCCCGTTGTCCCGGATGAAATCCACGAAAAATGGCCATCAGGGATAGCGAGGTTAAACCTGATTTTCATTCATGCTACCTACGACCAACTAAATGGTATGCGAGGCGTCCCGGGACACCCCCCCGGGCCTAGGCCCCCTAAAAGAAATCCAACGCCCCGCCGCCGTGCCTATCCAACAACCGCCTACCCCAACGGGGTGGGGGGGCGCTCCATTGATCTCGTGATCGCCGGTGTTGCATTACACACTACGTCCCATAACCCAAAAGGGTTCCCCACTAGGAAACATATTGACGCACGAGATGTATCAAGTCTCGTAGAAGCATGTCTTACCGCTTCCGTACCGCAACCATTACTGGATGGGCAACATCATGGCTTTAACAATGTGGCAAAGCACACCCCTAAGTTAGTGGTCCGCTCGGACTCGGAACCGAATGCAAAACCTTGATTTCACATCCGGCCCAAGCCCGACACCACAGTCTTAGGAGCCCACTAATACCTGTAGGGAGGCTTCAACCCGCGTTACCAGGTCGTGTATGTTCCTTTTATATTATACCGTTGTTTGCTCCTTAAGCCGAACGCAAGGTGAATCTCCGAGTTGGGTGCCAGCCTCGTGTAGCGCCCTCCCAACCGGATGACAGACCTCGCCGAAATTCGACCGACGTGCGCGGACCGTCCTCTCGGGCCGGTGGCAATGCTTAAGGCAGCAAAGAACACCGCCTCGCCTCACAAAGGGTATTAACCTTCGCTTCACGATACCTGCGCAGGGCCACTAGGCCTCTGCCCCCCGCAGGCCGACCACGTCTAGCCCAGCTCCCGCTGTGTCTTGCAGACCGAGGGGCCTACTGGACTTACCAAGCTCCCCGTCAGATTTCTCTTCACACGGGATACGACCTAAAGCCGAGCCCAGGGCTGACCTATCCAAATCTCAGCAAATCACACTTACTGGCTTGACCCCTCAAACACTTGAGTGTATCCCGTTTACGGTCTTTCTATATCTGACTACAGGTTCAGGGTCATTATTTAAGGTCACGGATCGGTTCCCCACGCAGCCGCGATAATACTGGACCAGGTGCCTAGTCCCTAGACTCCACGCCTTGAACGCGGTGAGGTCTCGCCTTGAGTCCGCAATACCATACTACGCACTACTCCCAGCCCCGCTATGAATCCACCAGGGGTGAAGGAATTAAACCCTCATGAGATTCGGTCGGTTAGTAATTAGGCTAACAGAGGGCTTGCTTGCCCTGTCAGTGGATCGCCGTTACCAGCTCCACCGTACCCCCTGCTTGTTGATAGCCGGTGCCTCCGGTACCGACAGCAACCACACACCAAAACAAAATCCACCCAGGGCCTCGACTACGATCCCAAGCGGTGCCCCCCTCCTCCCTCCTGCTCGGAACGCCAAAGGGCCACAGGCGCATTCCCCGAAGGGGCTACCCACTAGAGAGAAAAGAAACCAACAAGGGCGGGAGACAACCATTCTGAGCTCGGCACTTAACATGACGGGACACAGCTACCCCACACAGCCAAAAAAATAATCACTACCGCGACCTGAAAGCCACCTCGCACACCCTCTACCACAAAAGAAACCCCCCCGGGGAAGGAGGAACCCAATCAGGAAGGAGGAAGACACAGTTGCAATGGCTGCAGGCGCCCCCCGCGAGACCGAGATCGAACCAATCCCACCGTGCCGCCGGACACCACACCAAAATCTGCCACAAGGGCCAAGAAGGAGGGCGTGAAATCGGGGTCTCTGGCATGCCCCGCCCTCTGGGGTAGCAAAGGGACCAGAGAAGATCGTGGGTAGACTTAGCGGCGACCAGACTCTAAAAGGGCTCGACTATCGGAATCGTGTTCGTGTCTGACAAGGCAGCGCCGAGGGAGCAAAGCCCACAGGGACGATGGGGGGGTCGACCACAAGGGCCTAAAGGAGTCCTCCCCTACTGCAAACTGTTATCCCAGCCGTCTGAAGAGCACAAGAGAGAGGAAGTAAAGTCCAGAGTTAAAGACATGAAGCCATCATGAGAACGGTGACAAGGGCGTTGATTGGGTGATCCCCCCTGCGGCCCCGCCAAGACTTCTATGAAACGAAGGGATAGCGAGGTGCGACTATGCACACAAACAGCTACAAACGCACCTACATGGTAGCAGTATTTTTTCCTGACCCAGCGGTGGTTTTTGTCAAGGCAGGACCCCTCTTCCGTCAGTGAATACGACTCTCCCTCACAAAGATCCCAATTGCTCAATATTCCTCCTCAGACCATGGCAGTCCCTGCGTACAAGAAACACTACCTCCTAGAGACAACTGCAGTATTTATAGCCCAAGGGTCGCCAACGATCACAGTATGCATGGTTACTCAAATAGTATCGGTAGAAATGTACTTTGAGCAGCTATCACCCGCCAACACCCAATCCTCTACACCGAAGAACTTATTTCAGAAAACAAGACCATCAAACCAGCTATTCATGATCATCTGCCAGCTTCTCCCAACCCACCGTTCCTGCTATATCCTGTATTCAGGTTCTCCAGAGAGCGCCATCCGCGGGATGTCAGGTTAAATGACATACAGAGCATGGGATAAGACGGCAAGCACAGAAACTACGATAATATCCACCTGGCCTAACCAAAAAGTCAACTGGAAAGGAAATAAGGGTTGTCAGGGGGAATTTAAGAGCATAAGAAAGTAGTGGTGTCCTGCTAGCCCCTCAATGAGAGTCCTCCGATGATTCTCTCCTAGGTGTTTCCATTGAGGGCAAATGGGGGAAATATTTAGTGGAAACCGGACTAATTGATTCTTTTGAACTGAACCGGACTCCCAAACCATCCCCCCTGAAAGGGCAATGCCTACGAGAATATGGCAGGTGAATGGAAAGGTTAGTGCCCAACTTTAGAACGGAGGTTACATCCGGCTTTGATATAAATGCCGTTTGTTGTGATTCGGCGAAACGACAGCCAGCTGAGAACAGACAAAGCATGTACGAGCAAACCAATGAGCCGACATTACGAGTTATTTATAGTGCCAATACTATTATTCGTGACGGTACTACGAAGAGGTGAGTCAATTTAGAATCTAGAGTCTTCGCCATACCTGCGACGAAACTAGGCTAGTGAGGAACAGGGATCAACTACCAGTAATGTGCTCGGGGTGTCAGTAGGGATCGAAAAACCTATTTCTGCCAATCCTATACAAATATCTACGGAGACAAGGGCTACGTTTTCCGATTTTTAATGACTTCCGAATACAAGCAGCAGGCAAGATGATTATTTTGCCTGGTACTTGTACCCTTTATCAAGTCGAAACGCAAAGCGACACGAGACAACCAGTTGCCGAACCAAAGATAGGAAGCACAGGCCGGTTTTTCTAATATCACCCAAGCCTACCCAAATAACATATGTTTGCTTCATGGTACTGTGCGTTTCGGCTTGCTGCGGGGTACGTTAATTTTGGCAATGTTAACCCTGATGACTTATCCATTTGCCTAGCGAATACCCCTGTTCACCCACCTGGTTTAGTCGTGGGTATGACGAAGACTGTACTTGCAATGTCGCGACGTTTGTAGAACAGAGTGCTATTGCATGCAGCCAAATATTGGCCAAGGCTCACAATTTTGGTAGTATTCAATAATAGTCCATTTTAAAAACATCACGATGCTGCGAGTACTCGAGTGCCCCACAGTCCATCAGGTGCTACGCCCCAGAGATCTCGTTAAGGAAATGGGAGGATTTGAAAGAACACAGACATATTCTGCAGATTTCTTAGGTGTGCCGATGGACTAAGGGATGAAATAAAAACATATGAAGTGCTAATCTTGGAGTAGTGCCAATGGGCTTGGGGAAATCCTGGCGGTTAAGCTGGGAACTACGGGAACCCCTGGTTGCGAAAGGCCCGTTTTGCCAGATGGGCTTCGGAGTAGCGTGGAGAGGGGCCTTTTTTTCCCCTACCTGGCGAGTAATCCCGTCTGGCGGTTTGACAATACGCGGCACAAAGACCGTACGAGCGGGGACAATCTTGTTCGCCGCCCATCTGTCCCGGCTCCGGACGCGGCAGGCAGTAAGTGCCACAACCTACACTTCTACACCGCGGCGCAGCACGATCCAAAAATATCGGGTATTAAGTTGTCCCGTGGCCCTCACGCAACCTGGAATACTGCTCGCGATACTACCGAAGCGCTGCACCAGTTCCTTGTTACTTTGACGCCGTTGACGCGCCTTGTGGGGACTATCTTTCGAGTAGTCGCCCCCGAGATATGGGATATATACGATAGGGTCTATCGTGCGTTACCGGCTAACAAAATAACTAAACCATTGAAGGAGGTTTTTGGCATTTGGACATCTAGATCAATTGTGCTGAACACTGAAACAAATATTCATGTTCTGAAGGATGCTTGCCATGGCTTTTGCGCAATTGTTCCATTTGGTAATTTTAAAGGTGGAAATGTTTGTCTTCCTACTTTAGGTATCTCCGTACCACTCGTCGCTGGTATGTTTTATTTTTATTTTTAGATACCGTAAGAACTGGAATAATTGAACCTCGCACGAAGACTTCTGAAATTCCCTCTCTTGGATAGGGGGTCAAGGGAACAAGGAAAATAAACTCCCTCAGGTCGTGCTTAAGATAGAAGAAAATGAAAAAAGAGCCAGACCTTACCAGCAAAGGCAACTCCAACGTCCCAGTGTGAGGTTCAATTATTCCAGTTCTTACGGTATTATCTTTTATTATCCTCTTTGATTAACTTTTGTTTATTAGGAGAAATATTATACTTCCGCTCACACTTTCTTCCGCATTATATCGGTCACTGGGAGGGCTTTCGATTTAGTCTGGTACACTTTACGCATCAAGTAGTTTTTGACTATGGGCAGGAGAAGGGCTGATTGGGCTGTTTGTTTCCGGTTGAGGATATGCCACAATGGTATAGAGCTCGTTATACTGGTAATGTCAACCCGTCAAACTAAACTTATGTTGGGTTCGCACATTGGTCCCTGCTAACAACCTAGCGAAAGAAAGTACTGTCATATACCCGTAGTATCGTAGAGGACATAAACCGTGATTGTAATTCAAAAGGAGAAGAGGCGGGAGCAACCTTACCAATCACCCAGGAGGAAGCAGAGAGGAGCAATAACACGGCCTGGGGCACAATTAGCTAGAAAGTCCTGCATTCCGTTTACCCACTAAGCCAAACTCCGGACCCATCGATGCGCTCACGTGCCGGTACCAGTATCATCATGCGACCTTCCGCCCATCAATCAACCAGCCAACCCAAGCTTTAGCGTCGAGGGGGAAAGAAGAAAAAAGGAAGGAAAGCAATCTAGATACATCCATCCGTCCGTCCACCCACTCAGCAATCCATGCTCTCCCCTTGAGCATTCGAGTTCAATAAAACCAAATGCCTCCCGTGTATTACCGCGTCCACATAGTGTAGCCCGTTTACTTCTGAGACCTCGCCTTCCTCCCCGCAAGCTTCCAGTGAACGAACAAACCCCTGCGTAAACATCGAGTGATGGTAGATGAGCCTACAAGGAGTCAACCCGGCAGCGCACCCCGCGATCCCAGACAGTGCTCCTCCCGTGCGCCCCTGATATAATTCGTTGGCGTGCATTTCAGAATTTCCTTCCTACCGCTTATATCCTATTGACCATGGTTTGCTGCCGCCGCTCTTAACATTGCTCAAGGTGAGGGAACTCTGGCACCCCAGACACTGTATATTTGAGTAAAACCTTGGTCTCTAGTACTCAACCTGCACTCTCCGGTACCCAGACTCCCGACATACCTGCCACAGCGATATACCGTCCGTGGTGACTCTAGTGAAAGAAGAAGAAGAAAAATGTAATTACTAGTCAGCACAATTAGGGCAAGACCTGCAAAAACTGCATTGTGACTTGGCTTTCCCACAAACTTCACTTGCCCCAAATGGGCTGGCATCAATTGAACATCTCTCAACTCCTTCTCTAGACTACAATCAACTCCTCTATATTGTTATGGGTACTCAAGGACCGCTGGAGTCACACCTCTATTTTTTTTATAAATTAGCAACTTAACAAGTAACACCCTGGCCTCTGACTTACAAAGACAAACCTTTCCTACAAAAATGGTTTAATATATTGCTTAAAGTAATTGAGATGTAAGAATAAAACTGTTTCATAAATTCTGGTTTAGTTTTAACTAAGCTTGGAAAACAGATAGCCTCTCTTGTGACACCTCCCTGAGGTTGATTCTCTCATCTGTCTTGGTTAAATAAACTCTGTTAATATGGTTCCAGAAGACTAGTGGTGGGAGCAGTTTTCTCACCAAATATGTGACAGTCTTGGCTGTAACAATTCATGTAATGCTTTGATTTTTGCTTGGCATAACCTGTTAGCTTATTTCAAGAAAACTACAAGACAGAAAACAAATATAGGTAGATTTATTAAAAGTAAATTAGAGTCTGTACTTTTCTGTTAGACTAATATATTTACTTGATATCAATTGATTTAAAGAAAGTCCTATACATCTTACTAGTCTATTAAAAGTATATTCAACATATATGTAACCGCTTCCCGTGGGGTAGCGGTCTTGCAAAGGGATATCGGTATTGACTCTAACCAAACCGGTGGTATAAACGAGATCAAGTACCGGAGACGCCAACAAGTAATTGAATAGACTCTATTACTTTTATTGAAACTACTAAGAGAAGGCCAAGTGCCTTAGGCCTGTGCGAAGCTCAAAGATTCTCGAATCGAACGGAATAGAAGATAACTGTTCAACCAAGTATATTGAAACTCTGTCTGTCGAAGTCTGATCTCTCTAAGTCCGGAGAGATACAGGTCTTTAAATACACTTGCGATAATCCATCTAGCATCAATCATATCCAAATCCTAAGAAATCAAACAATACCTAACCCATAAACAATCCAACAATAAACAAGGCTTACAAACTTCCGGAGTTCATATCCTGAAACAATACAAGTATCAAATAACAAGGCTTACGAGTCTCCTAAACTCGTATCCTAAAACAATACATAAAACAAACTAACAAGGCATACAAGTCTCCTGAACTCGTATCCTGAAACAAATACATAAAACAAATCCATACCTAAACTGGTAACCTGTACCGGTTACAATATAAGCAAAAGAAATAGTTATGTTAATAACAGTATAACTAAGCATTAATTCAAGCATTACAGGAATCGTTACAGCCAAGACTGTCACACATTTGGTAAGAATACTGATCTCACCACTAGTCTTCCGGAACCATAGTAGAAATATTTAACAGCGATTTTTCAGACTCGTTACTGAGTATTCCAAAAGCTTGAAGAAGTCAGTAAATAAGAACATCCGGCATTCCACCAACATCGGCTACACCTTCTATACCAAATATACTATTTGAGTTATATCTAAAACATTACCCTGATATACTCTTACAATTACCAATGTCAACGACCACTGAAGGAGACCTGCCTTGGTAGAAGCAAAAACTGTTCTACTAGAGAGAGCACTTTTTGTTTATTACCACAAATTGTGACTAAGCAAGAATATAGTTTCACATAACTAATAGTTGTTAGTCATAGGTATATTTATCTTTCACCATATGAACTCACTTGACTCAGAGTTTTCATGCAATTTAAACTTGTATATTATGGTTATGTTATAATTGGTTGATATTTCTAGAACTCATGATTGTGAGTCATAATGATATAATGAGTTTTACATGTGACTCATATTATAAGTAGCAAGTTTGACTGAGGTAACAATATTTACATACCTCACTTGTGTTATGCATTATAATTAGGTTATATTGGGTAGCGACTGATGAGAGTCAGCTGATAGATTTCGGGTATGACTTATTATGAGTCAGAGAATTGCATGACTCATACCGGATGAGTGACAAGGTTAGGGTTGTATGTGAAGAGTTTATTTAAGGAGAAACTCAGTCACAATAATTTGATATCTTCATGCAACCATTTAAGTAATACAACTCTTGCACAAAGGGGATAGACCCAGCCCTTTGACAATGATTTTCCATAAATGCAAAATATTTGATTGGTTACTTCCTCTATTCTTATAAACTCTTGCTTGTATACAAGCCAGATATTTCTATCATAATAGGATTACCCATTATGACCCTTAAATGATAAGAATATATGACTGAAGTCTATTACGATTAACTAAGAGAAATACCTAGACTATATTAATAGTCCAGGTCAAGATCAAGAAAGTCATTTCTACTTTCAAGATACCAATTGAATGATATTTGTTATATTACTCTGCTTTTGATTATCTCACTTGAGTGGTTCCTACTATGAGAAAGTTAACTTTCTCTACATTAAGGAAGCTAAGCTATCTTGTGGACCTTACTGTTCAGGATTGTTAAAGCTCTGGTACTTGCTGTTACCTCCTTTTTACTGGAATAAGTTATGAGAGCTTTGAAGAGCTTGATGTACCTATTACATGTTGGGGTATCTGAGGTTCTGTGCAATTCATATATGTGTCCCTATTAGAATTATTGATTATTAAAATAATGCCCAAGCTTGTTAATGACAAGACAGGCTTTACAGTCTTGGAGGTCATGAAGGATCACATTAAGAACATGCTCACATAGTCATATGCTCTATAATATGTGCTGGTGACTACAAGGATTAAGTGTGTTAGTGGTAAAAGCATGGAGGGAGATGTGGGTCTGCGACCTAGTACAAGAACCGATGATGCATTTCCATCATTGAGATAGCAGTAGGCTATGCAGAATGATTAGACTGTCTTTAGGCAGACATACACTGGCGGCTTACCAACTTGAGTGGGGCAACCAAGATAGTTCTTATTATTGAAATAAGCAAATATTCATATGCAATACACTTATAGTATTGCATGATACAGGCCAATCCGAATTCTAGAATAATGAGACACTGACCTGTCAAAGTTCTAACATGTATGAAATCTTTTGATATTAATATTGCTGGAGAGGTTACTGTAGCATCAGAAGAGGTTGATTCTTCAAGCAAAGAAGTTGATTCTTCAAGTGGGGAGAGTGACATACAAGTGGGAGAGATTGATCAACAAGGGGAGGAGGTTGATACTAGTTCTTCAACATAGGAGGATGGTGCACTGTAACATGTATACATGTTCCGTTAACTGCATACAGAAGCAGAGCACAGGATTTCCTATGTTTAGTTTGATTACGTTGCTTACTTTGATTAGTTTGATTGTTTTATACCCTCAGAGCTATATTAAGACATGGTAGCTTGTGTTAAGTTTAGTTTTGCATGTTTATTGTTTTATTTAGGATTACGAATAAAGGAATAGTCATGTAAGCTGATGATAGCATTGAGGCAGTGTTATGACGCTTAGGTTTCATGTGGGTTCACAGGACATGCAAGGCAAGATGCACTGCCTAGTAATGATTGTTGTTGCAGATTAGCTGATTACTATCTCTCTGGAGGAACTCTTGCATTTAAACTCATCTCCTGGCTAGCAGGAGAATGACAGACTTTAGCAGACTCTCAATTTATGAATATACTTGGTTGAACAGCGATCCTTTAGTTCCTACTTGCCCTTTAACTATTATCTATCTATCTCCAGGTCTCTTGAAGCCTCCCTTAGCCGTAGCATTTGCCAGTCAACTGCTAGCCCTCTATTGTACGCTTTTCATTCCACAGGAGTAAAGCTGTTACATCCGTCCATTACAGGCATTATTATTCCATATTTCGCTATTTTTGAGATGCCGGATCAGATAGTCAGGGATATTGAGATAACATCAGATGAACTTACTAATACGCCTTAAGGATCTTTGCAGGCTCTTCTTAATATCTTCTATTTTCTTTGTATAAGTATTTTACCTCTTTATACTTGGATTTTACAGTATATAGCGTTAAAGTAATAGAAGTACTAACCAATAGTTCAGATAACCTTTCGTGCTTTTTACAGATCACTTCATTATTTGGTAGTAACCATGTGCAATCTGGCTGTAGTATCAAGGAATGAGAATGAACTTTAGTTGTCCGTTTCTAGGAGCTGCTTCTTGAGATTGTTTGTTGAGCCTTATAATTTTATTTTTTTGAGTTTTTTTATTTTTATTTTTCTTAGAGAGGCAAGAAAGTGTTGCATTGGTTTCCTATCCACTGATTCTTTTTGCAAATTTCTTAGGTTGATTCTTTTAGGCCTTTTTCTTGTTTCTTGGATCATAGAGAGCACCATCCAAGGGATGTCAAGTTAGATGACATACAGAGCATGGAATAAGATGGTAGGAATAAGAACCACGATAATATCCATCAGGCATAACCAAAAAATCAACTTGAAAGGAAATAAAGATTGCTAGTGGGGGTTTCAGAGTATAAGAAACTAGTGTACATGTGTCTGTAATGGAGGCACCCTATCAAGAGGTGAACTCTAAGGCTGCAACTGCACCAAACTCAAAGTAGAAGATAAAGATAGAGTAAATAATTCGCGAAGAATAAAAACTATAAAACTTAATACCATTAAGCTGAAAACTTCACTCAATAAGTTCTCTTGAGGAAAGTTGGTTATCGAAGTAGAATGCCAAACGCTTAAACTTAAGTAGATATCAGATTTAACCCCTTTGACATTCACTACTAGTCCAACTATGTGCGAGCACCCTGTCCGGCTCAGGGCTGTCTGAGGTCTACCCTCCATCAGGAATTATCCTGCTGGAAGTATCTGACCAACTTGGGTATGCTTAACTCCATCAATAGAATATGAGTTTCTGCTATTCATCTCCAATACAACTGCAGATGGAAAAGCTCTTCCTATCAAAGTCATGTCAGTGGCTAACTTCTATGACAAGAACCAAAGTCAATAGATAGGTGGTGGACTCACTGGCCTAGTGGTAGTTTCGTCTATACCAGCCATTCAATCTATCATTTAAACCATATGACTACTCAATACGATATTTTGACATGCAAGGTCCCCCAGTGAGATATAGCTGATGGTTGGCTCAATGGGCACTACCTATCGCCAGCCTCTTGGAGCATACTCTACAGTGAGAAGACTCATACCTCTAGAGTCCACTGAAAACACATAGGAATACTACAAAACAAGAGGGGAAGGTTCCAGCTGATTACTTAGATAATGTTCATCAAAGCTCCCTGACCTTCTGGGACAACCTAAGTACCTCTTGGAAGACTTGTGGAATTGTGGCTTCTAGCTCTGAAAGGGATACTTTGGCTTACTGGGTGAAGTGGGGTAGGATCCTTGCTCATCTGACAGGAGAGAGATAATTCCAGAAGCTGGATCTCAGGGCAGTAGTTACGCAGACTCGAGCTCGGCAATCTCATGCTGCCCATCATCCGCTTAGGGTTTGTGCATATTTAGCAAATGATTAGGTCGATTTCACACATAAGTTTAATACAGGTATTGTTTGAAATATGGCTATGGTGGACAATCTTTACTGCTATATGAAGAATACGAAACAAGTATGAGGGGGCTGCATTATACTCTAAGTGAGGAGGAATTGTATAGCATGAGAGCAGATTGGTAGGAGTTGTGGTTCTTATTTGTTCTAAGTGAGATGAGTGTTTTTGTTTTTGTGTTAAGTCTTAGAATTTATCTGTTTAAGGTACAAACCTCGCATTCGGGAAAAGTCCTATGGCGTCAAACATCTCCATCTCCGTCCAGGGGAAAACAAGCCACCCCAAGTCCCTTTAGTATGGAACCAACCGCACATTCTGAACAAAAGACACCAAGCAAGTAAAAACAAACATGGCACTCGGCAAGTCCAAGCAGGAAGCAGCAAGAAAAACCCCCCCAGACATCTCTGACAAAAGAAACCCAACCCAGTCCAATGAAAATCAGGACCCTACAGCCCCTCTGGTTTGGAGCCAACCGCACATCCTCCCACAAGGTGAGGCAGGCAAGGAGGGAAACACCACCTGTGTTCAACTCAACATAAGAAATAAATTAATCATGCTACTCGCGCCTGTTCTTCATCGTCCTGGTCGTAGGGTCGTGGGCAAACCCTCTTTCTGTTTTATAGGTAAACAAAAAAGCTTTCATGTGATGTGTGCTACCGAAACCAGTCCAAGAGTACTGGCATCAGGGGGTGAAATGTAGCAAGCAGCTGGCAGAACAAGGGTGTATCCAGAGGCAGTGCAATACTAGCCACACAGTACTGCCAGCGGGGTCTGGGTAGTGTAGGGGCCCCCGAGGTGGAGGTGGTAGTAGGGTACCAGCCAAGGATGATGTTTTGATCGCACGGTGAGGTCCGTCTAGCACACTTATGAAGCTTCAAGTTTAGTGGCCAATTATGGTTGTGAGATTCGTGTGGTGTTTTACCCCGTTAACACCTTCCCAAATAGGAAGGTGAAAAGCGGGGTCTGGGAAATTGAGGAGGCAGAGCTTACCAAGTGAGATAGATGGTGACCCCTATATTTATACAGGAAGCATGCTCTCTGTAACAGGTTTACTCCTGTCTAACGAAAAGGTACAATAGAGAGCTAGCGGTTGACCGGCAAGCGCTAGGTCTAAGGGAGTCTTCAGAGAGCTTGAGGATAAAGAGAGATAATAGTTAAAGGAACATGTTAGGCATACTGGAAGGCTCAACCTTCCTGTAGTGAATAAAGATCTATAGTTACCATACCTTAGGATTCCGAGTTCAAAAGGACAAGCCAACACCCCCCTGCGGCATCAGCGTTGGAAGGGCACTACATCGGCAGATGCCACCGTAGTTGCGTCCCCTCACCAAAGACATGGTTATTGGAACCCTCCTCGTAGCCCCGTATACGTCGCGGCCGTCCCTCCGACAGGATTCCGTTAGCAGGATATATGAGGGAAGGCCTTTGGCGAGCTTGTGCAAGTCATTCGAGCCAAATCGGTCGACATCGCATAAGGTTACTGAGCACTGAAGACGAGAGTCCGAACATGGTCACTAGGTAACGGGACGTTTTACGGACAATGGTTAAACAACACATTCTATACTCCAAGCTCTCGTGATGAAAGTCGCCGAAGTGAATGGTGTTGTTGGATAAAGTAGTTTGAGAAATTAGACATACCCGCACTCACACACGTCAATAGTATTCTTCAGATACTGACAGAACCATACGATAACGATATGACTATGGAGGGATAATGGCTATTGGAGCGATTATCGTGACAAGCCTATCTTATGCCTCGCAGCTGTCGAGTGCAGAAAGCATCTGCAATGCTGAGAGGTTCGATAACAAAGCTGGCCCCTTTGTTGGTTCGATCATGGAGACCATTCTGTGTATGCAAATGGTGAGCCAGACTCCATGCCGACGAAGATGGATCGTAACCAATGGACTGCTGTGTGTGAGCACCGTCAGGAAATTTCATGGTGTTGCGATTGGGTAGTCGAAGTGAGATAACAGAATTTTGAGGGTCAAATGGGGTTCGCACTTTTAAGAAAAGCTGGAGTTTATTAGTAGGTACTTAGTTAGTATGATAGTAACCTAGTTGGTTTACTTGGGAACTGAATACTTAAGGTCCTGAGGTCAACTCTCATCCTGATCATAGTTATTTTATACATGACAGAAGGATGGATGGGGCTCTGAACTTAAGATCCTTCCGAGGGATGCTAATGTAACACAGAACGGAGAAGTGATCTTATCATAAAATTGTTTACGCTAGAAATCTTTTATCACTTTACCTACCTCTACTTTAAACATTGAGCCTTTCTAGACAATTTCCGTCTACGATTAAGATTATTGGCCTGAGTTATCTCGCAAGACTTTGAGATAGGCTCCCGCCTAATAGGCAAGTGGAACTCGGAGATCACAGTTCAACCAACTATATTCTTAAAACTTGAGTCTGGTGAAGTCTGCCGTTCCCATGCTAGCCAGGGGATGAGTTTTAATACAAGAGTTCCCCTAGAGCGATAGTAATCAGATATCCTGCAACCAGGATCATTACTGGGCAGTGCGCCTTGCCCGGCATGTCCTGTGATCCCACATGAAACATAAGAGTCATAACACTGCCTCAATGCTATTGTCAGCTTACATGACTATTCCTTCACTTGTGTTCCTAAATAAAACCATAAACATGCAAAACTAAACTTAACACAAGCTAATGGACTCTAATATGCCTCCGGGGCTGTAAAACAATCAAACTAATCAAAGTAAGCAAGGTAGTCAAACTAAACATAGGAAATCCTGCACTCCGCTCCTGTATACAGTTACCGGAACATGTATACATGTTACATTCTCTCAATCTGAAAAACCATAATCTTTCCTAGTGCTCATAATCAATTTCGTCTATATCTCTGTGCCATAGGAGCTCATCATGGCTGGTGGTGAAGTAGTCCTGCTCACAGCTGGTAGAATTGTATTCTTCATCATCATTGGGTTCCCAGAAGTCATTTGGAATAGCGGTGGCGGTACAGGGTGTAGAGGAAACCTCTATCGGTTTCCAGGAGGTCTTTATATATTGCGAGAAGATCTTTGGCGTTGGTTCATTGGGGTTGATTTCATCCCAGTATTCCTGGATAGGTTCCAGGGCATGGTCGAGGATCTCGATAGGCTCCCAAGAGTTGTCGGTTCTCTCATAGGCTTGCCAGTGTACCACGAATTCGTCTCTGTTGTTTTGGCCGCTGTAATCGTGTATCTGCTCTACTACCCATTCTTGTGCATTATCAATAAGGAGAGGGATGGGTTTGTCAATCCTTCTGGATGCAAACCTATTGGGATTGTTCTCATTGTATGCCCTGTGTAATGACCCTATGATAGGTAGCTACAATGACTGTCACCTTAGCTTAAATAATATACCAAGTGGTAACCAGAGGTGGTATGGTGTGGTATACTTAGTATACAAATAGCTGGTAAACCTAGGACAAGGCCTAGGGAATAGTTGAGTAGCCTTGGGTACTCTACAAGGCAGGGTAACCTTTGGGGAGTAAGTTCGCATAAAGTCAATGAATTTATGGGAACATTACACAGGCCTCTGAGAAAATATTAGGTGTTGACAGGAGGACTTCCGAAGCGGTTAAAGGCATAAGAGGACAAAGTTACCCTACCTTGGGAATGTGACCATTATGCCCATGGACCCCAGTTACCCTACTGAGCAGTCCAAGTTACCCTACCTACACCGGCAAAGTCATCCTAGAACTTAGAGGTTGATTACCTCACATTCTACGGGCTCTTAGATGTTCTTAGGGGCACATGTATCTGGGCGGAGAGGCCACATGGGTGAGTAAGGGTAGCTCGAACATGCTATTGAACTTGGGCAGGTTTAGCTAACACCCCACTCTGGCCTCAGTGTTGGGACGGCGCATCATAGGCAGACGGCTGTGTAGTTGCTCGTTTGCTAGTAAAAAGAGGTCATTGGAGCAGCTGCCGTAACATTGGATTAGTTGTCACTGTCCATCCGACCGAATGTAATTCGCAGATTATATAAGGGGAGTATCGGTAACCGCCCAAATAGGGGTCGGTCATACATGTTCCCTCCGGCACCTAGGAGTCTCTCTAAGCCTATGGGTAGTAGAGTAGTCTTCCTAGTGGTACTCAGGTGGGACAAGGAGGCCAGGGTGCTTTCGGGACAAATGACTCAGTAACCAGCCGGGACCTTCTCCCCTTGATTTGTAGCATTACAATGGGTTGTCCATTGACTCAAGAGGTATGAGTCTTATCACGGTAGAGTATGTTCTGAGAGGCTGGATATGGGTAGCGCCCATGTAGCCAGCCATCGGCTACCTCTCACTCCAGGATCTTGCATGTCAAATTATCATATTGGATAGTCGCGGAGATTACATGATGGACTGCATAGCTTGTATAGACAAAACTACCACTGGGCCAGTGAGTCCACCGCCTAGGTATTGACTCTGGTTCTTGTCATAACAGTTAGCCACTGGTATGACTTCGATAGGAAGAGTATTTCCACGTGCGGTTGTATTGGTGATGCAATGCAGAAACTGATATCCTATTGACAGAGTTAATTGTACCTGCATTGGTCCGACACTTCCGGCCGGATAATTCCTGATGGAGGGTAGACCTCCGACAAGCCCTGAGCAGGACAGGGTGCTCGCACAAGATCGTAGTAGTAGTAAATGTCAAAGGCTTAAATCTGATATTTACTTAACTTTAAGCGTTTGGCATCCTACTTCCATAACCAACTTTCATTGAGAGAACTTCTTGAGTGAAGCTTTCAGCTTAATGATATTAAATTTAACCGTACTGATTCTTTGTGAATTATATACTCTATATTTATCTTCTACTTTGAGTTTTGGTGCGGCCGCAACCTTAGAGTTCACCTCTCTATAGGGTGCCCCAGTTACACTTTGAGCGAGGAGATGTGGAAATATGGCTTCTGTCTAGCTATGCGGCGGGGTAATTCGTGTTTGTAGTTTTTTGTATCTTCGTCATGTTTCTACGACTTTGAATGATCCAAACCATTGAGGTTCTCGCTTCTTCGATCGTCCAGGGCAGGGGGTGTAAGTGCGTTCTATAACAAGCACACAGGATCCTGTTTTGCAGAGCTGCAGTGGGGGTTTGCGGCATTTGTCTACTTGTACAGTCTGCCAGAATGTAGCGTGCTTCCTGGCTATGTCTACTTCTACTCTTGTTGCCTCATGGGCATTTAGAATTTCATCGACAGCTGGTATCTTGCTAGCAGATCTCTTGACAGGGTGGGATAACTTCCAAGGGCGTCCATAGAGAGCCTGGTAAGGGGATATGTGTAGGGAATTGTGGGGTGCTCAATTCATAGCTGCTACTATGGCCGGGAGTGCTGGGGACCAGTTGTTCTGTCTTGTTAACAAAGTTCCTCATCATCTGCTTCAGGGTGCGAATCCTGTGCTCAACCTGGCCATTAGTTTGATGGTGGTATTGAGTGGCCATCCAGACTTGAATATTGAGGGACTTCATGATCTGAGACCAAAACCTAGAGGTAATGTGAGAGTCCTGGTCCAAAACGATACTTAATGGAAGACCATGGACATTGGAGACAGCCTTTTTAAGTTCATCAAAGACAATCTCAGTGGTGGCTGCATCTTTAAGAGGGACGAGATGGATGTTAGAGGTAAATCGGTCCATAATGACCATGATAGTCGTGTATCCATTGGATTTATTGAAAGGGGCAAGCAAAGCATATGGCAAGGGATTGGTAAGCTTCGTCAGGTGTAAGGAGAGAAAGGGATTTGCCTAACTGGAGTCTATTAGGCTCGTTATTAATTTGGCACTTGTTACAAGAGCGACAGTACCGGACGAAGTCTTGTCGCATTTGGGGCCACCTGAAGAAGCAAGCGGCATAGGAGTAGTATTTGTTAGCTGAGAAATGGCCTAGGCCTTCATGAATGGATTGGTGGATGAAATCACGAAGGAATACTCCCTCATCAAGAGGTTCTATAGGTATATACAGATTTTGGTAGCCGTTGGTTTTCTGTGTCAGTAGGAGGCCATCGGAGATTGAATAGTGCAATTTGTTGCCAGTTTCCTTAACTTTGGCATAGAGGGGGTCAGGTTCCAAGGCCTGCGTGATTCGATCGCGGAAAATGCCATGTAGGCGGGCATTTAGGGTATTGAGAATAAGTTGCGCTTGAGTAGATTCAGTCTGGTAATCGTCGGGGTCATTGTAGAGGGGTCCAAAGGCCGGCAAGGTCATCGGAGGGGTATCGAGAAGAGAGCCCTCCATTCTAAGAGGCGGGGCTTGTTCAGAGAGATATGGCAGATCGGGGGGAGAGTAGGAGAGTTCTTTCTGAGAAGCGATAGGTCCTTGGATGGCTGCTCGCTTTCCTTTCGCCTTTTTGCTCTGCTTTTGCTTTCCGGGATCTTTAGGCCAGTAGCTGGCCTTGGCTTTTTCTTCGCTATGTAGCTCACAGTCAGCATTAGTGCAGCTCCGCCAGCTTGTTTCTGAGTGTTCTCTTTCTTGTTCACTAGGAGAACGAGATATAACCGAGTCTTCCCAGTAGCTATCGGCGCTATCGGTGGGTGAGGTGCTTGGGGAGCTTCGTGGTGAATCCTTGCACTGAATCGAGGGAGTTTGGGCTGTTTGAGAGCGGGTAACAGCATAGCTTGCTGCTTCGTTCATAAGGTATTCAGGGCTGGAGTGAAGAATAGAGTTATAAGATGTAAGTGTGGAAGAAGGCTTCTTGTCGCTAGCCTAATACATAGCGTCTTCTGAGTTAGTGGGGTAGTCAAGGGAAGCGGTGTAGTGTGTGTCAATAGAGAGTGCTGGGGTATCGGGCAAGGCGTCTGTCTTAGAGCCTTGTGAGGTGGGGTCTCTTAGCGTTATATCTGTAGAATGTGTTATTCCCTCTTGCATTCTTGATAGGTATTCTGCTAAGAAGTGCTTTGTTCCTGGTTGGTATTTTATTCCGAAATCAAATTGGCTAAGGAGTGTTAGCCATCTCTAGTGTCTTCCAGAGAGACCTTTCTGTGTCATCATTTGGGTAAGGCTTTCGAGGTATGTTACCACTGTAAAGCATCTGTTTCTCAGGAGGTGCTCAAATGATGCTATAGCCTCAACGATTCCGAGAGCTTCCTGATGGCTGGTGGGATAAGCATTTTGTAATGGTGTGAGCTTCATGCTGTGGAACGCTGCAGGTCTGGCTGGATCCCTGGTGTAACGGGGGCACCCTATAGAGAGGTGAACTCTAAAGTTGCGACCGCACCAAACTCAAAGTAAAAGATAAAGATAGAGTAAATAATTCACGAAGAATCAAAACGGTTAAACTTAATATCGTTAAGCTGAAAGCTTCACTCAATAAGTTCTCACGAGGAAAGGTTGGTTATCGAAGTAGAATGCCAAACGCTTAAACTTGAGTAGATATCAGATGTAAGCCTTTGACATTCACCACTACTCCGACCATGTGCGAGCACCCTGTCCTGCTCAGCGCTTGTCCAAGGTCTACACTCCATCAGGAATTATCCTGCTGGAAGTGTCGGACCAACTCGGGTACACTTAACTCCGTCAATGGGATATGAGTTTCTGCAATGCATCTCCAATTACAACCGCAGGTGGAAAAACTCTTCCAATCGAAGTCATACAAGTGGCTAACTGTTATGACAACAACGAGAGTCAATACCTAGGTGGTGGACTCACTGGCCCAGTGGCAGTTTCGTCTATACAAGCTATGCTGTCCATCATTTAATGTAATCGACTACTCAATATGATAAATTGACATGCAAGCTCCCACGGTGAGATGTAGCCGATGGTTGGCTAAGTGGGTGCTACCCATAGACATCCTCTCGGGACACACTCTACCGTGATAAGACTCATACCTCTAGAGTCCAATGACAACCCATAGTAATGCTACAAATCAATGGGAGAAGGTCCGGGCTGGTTACTGAGGTATTTGTCTCGAAAGCACCCTGGCCTTCTGAGACTACCTGAGTACCACTAGGAAGACTACCCTACAACCTGTAGGCTAGAATAGACTCCTAGATGCCCGAGAGACCATATATGAGCAACCTCCATTTTGGCGGTTACCCATACTCCCCTTATATATCCTGCGAACGACATTCAGTCGGACGGACGGCGACGACTTATACGGTGTTACGGCAGCTGCTCCAATGACCTCTTTTAACTAGCAAACGAGCAACTACACAGCCGTCTGCCTATGACGCGCCGTCCCAACGCTGGGGCCAGAGGGGGGTGTTAGCAAAACCCGCCCAAGTTCAATAGCATGTTCGGGCCACCCTTATACAGGCGTGGGGCCTCCCCGCGCAGATGCGTGTGCGCCCAAGAACATCTAAGAGCCCATAGAATGTGAGGCAATCGACCTCTAAGTTCTAGGATGACTTTGCCGGTGAAGGTAGGGTAACTTGGACTCCTCAGTAGGGTAACTGGGGTCCATGGGCAAAATGACCAAATTCCCAAGGTAGGGTAACTTTGCCCTCTCATACCATTAACCTCTCCGGAAGTCCTGCAGTCAACCACAAAGGTCGTCTCGGAGGTCCGTGTAACATTTCCATAATTCTCTTAACCTTAAGTGAATGTTCTTCCGAAAGGTTACCCTGCCTAATAGAATGCCCAAGGCTATTCTACTGTTCCCTAGGCCTTGCCTTTAGGCGAACCAGCATTCTTGTATACTAAGTATACTAGACCATACCACCTCTGACTACCTCTTGGTATACCATTTGGGCTAAGGTGGTAGTTATTGTAGCTACCTATCGTAGGGTTGTTACCCCTGGTTGGTCCTTGGCCAACCAATGCTCCAGTTCTGGTGGGCGATGCATCAGTGAACAAGGATATCATATCTGGAATTATATAGTCGATCGGTCTTAGAACCTGGTGCTTTTCGAATACTTGCTTTATAGACTCAAAGGCGGCATCATGGAGGTCTGTCCATAGCCATTCAGCATTTCCAGTGAGTTCTGTAAGCGGGGCTGTGATAGTTGCAGCATGGGGAAGAAATTGTGATATATAGTTAACCATTGCATTGAAGCGCTCCAGTTCTGGCTGGTTCTTTGGTCTTGTCCAGTTCAAAATTGAACGAATCTTTTCTGGTACAGGATGTAGGCTATCGTCATGTAGCATATGGCCTAAGATCTCGAGTTTTTCCCCATAGAACATGCTCTTCTTTGGGTTAGCATAGAATCCTGCTTTTCTTAGCTTGTTGCACACAGCTGTTGTAACGGGGGTACCCTGTAGAGAGGTGAACTCAAAGGTCGCAACCGCACCAAACACGCAAAGTAGAAGATAAAGATGAGGTAAAATAATTCAGAAGAATCAAGGGTAAAGCTTAATATAGTTAAGCTCGAAGCTTCACTCAATTTAGTTTTCTCGAGGAAAAGTTGGTTGTCAAAGTAGGATGCCAAACGCTTAAACTTAAGTAGATATCAGATTTAAGCCTTTTGACATTCACCACTACTCCGACCTTCTGCGAGTACCCTGTCCTGCTCAGGGCTGCCCGGGGTTTACCCTCAATCAGGAATTATCCTGCCGGAAGTACCAGACCAACTCGGGTACACTTAACTCCGTCAATAAGATATGAGTTTCTGCAATGCATCTCCAATACAACCGCAGGTGGAAAAACTCTTCCTATCGAAGTCATACCAGTGGCTAACTGTTATTACAACAACCGGAGTCAATACTTGGATGGTGGACTCACTGGCCCAGTGGTAGTTTCGTCTATACAAGCTATGCATCCACCATTTAATCTACGTGAAAATCCAATATAATAAATTGACATGCAAGCTCCCCCCGTGAGATGTAGCCGATGGTTGGCTAGGTGGGCGCTACCCATAGCCAGCCTCTTGGGACATACTCTACCGTGATAAGACTCATACCTCTAGAGTCCAATAACAACCCATAGTAATACTACTAATCAAGCACAGAAGGTCCGGGCTGGTTACTGAGGTATTTGTCCTGAAAGCGCCCTGGCCTCCTTGGACTACCTAAGTACTACTAGGAAGACTACCCTTCTACCCGTAGGCTTAGATAGACTCCTAGGTGCCGGAGAGACCATTTATGTGCTACCCCGATTTTGGCGGTTACCCATACTCCTCTTATATATCCTGTGAACGACATTCAGTCGGACAGACTGCGACGACTTATTTAGTGTTACAGCAGCTGCACCAATGACCTCTTTTAACTAGCAAACGAGCAACTACACAGCCATCTGGCTATTACGTGCTGTCCCAACGCTGGGGCCAATGGGGGGTGTTAGCTAAACCTTCTCAAGTTCAATAGTAGGTTTGGGCCACCTTCACACAGGCGTGGGGTCTTCCCGCGAAGATGCGTGTAAGCCCAAGAACATCTAAGAGCCCATAGAATGTGAGGCAATCGACCTCTAAGGTATAGGATGACTTTGCCGGTGAAGGTCGGCTAACTTGGACTCCTCAGTAGGGTAACTGGGGTTCATGGGCATAATGATCAAATTCCCAAGGTAGGGTAACTTTGCCCTCTTATGCCATTAACCACTCCAGAAGTCCTTCAGTTGACCACAAACGTTGTCTCGGAGGTCCGTGTAACATTCCCATAATTCTCTTCACCTTGTGTGAATGTTCTCCCGAAAGGTTACCCTGCCCAATAGAGTACCTCAAAGCTACTCGACAGTTGCCTAGGCCTTATCCTAGGTTTACCAGCTATTTGTATAAAGTATACGAGACCATACCACCTCTGGATACCTCTTGGTATACCATTTGGGCTAAGGTGGTAGTTATTGTAGCTACTATCGTAGGGTCGTTACAGCTGTGACATGCTGTATATAATCTTTAAAGGTATTGCTGAAGATACAAATATTGTCAATGTAGACCCAGACATATTGTCCAAGTTCTTTGTGGAAGAGATCTTCCATGACTCTGACAAAGGTGGCTGGCGCAATCATGTCTCCTTGCATCATGACTTCGCTAGTAAATGAGCCAAATCGGGTCTTTATTGTGTTGTATTTGACATCTTCAGGGTGTACACGGGTCTGAAAATAGGCATCGCTAAGATCTATCTGGCTTCGCAATTTTCCTATTGCTACTGCACTGAGGATAGTCTGCTGATTGGGGATTTGCGAGTGCTCTCCCTCTGGGTTCTGATTTCTGGATTGAAGATCTACCAGTGGGCTGATCCTACCATCCGGTTGTGCTTGAACGAACATGCTAGCAGCTTCTGGTGCTCTTTCTCTTTTTAGAATGCCAGCGGCCATCTGCTTGTTGATCCAGTGCTTGAATCTATCTAGTAGGGTATCGGGGCATTATACACAGGTTTGCTTTATGAGTTTGGTTGGGTCCTTCAGGACAATTCTGTGTAATATGAGGTGTAGCAGAGGTACTTCTTCAGGTATTTCCTTAACGAAAACTTAAGGGAAGAGGGAAGGGAAATCAGGTTTTGCTTGGGGCTTTGCCTCGGTGGATCTTGCCTGTGTCAATTTTCCATTACAGTATCTCCTGACTTTCTAGTCAAGAAAGTAGACAGTTCATTTTTGGCCGTGTAACTCTGCTTCAAACCTGGCGAGGTCGTCCATGCTGATTAGCACATCATAGTCTGAGACGCGAGTGACGATGATGTCTACTTTAGGGATCCTCATCTTTCCTATCTGAATTTCGACATTGAAGCGTTAATTGCTAGTGGATCGTGATCCGTGGACTGCCATTTTTAGGAGAACAGGTTTCTTGATTGCTGTATAAGTGTAACGACCCAACCATAGGTAGCTACAATCACTATCACCTTAGCCCAAATGGTATACCAAGTGGTAACCAGAGGTGATATGGTCTCGTATACTTAGTAGATACATAGCTGGGAAACCTAGGATAAGGCCTAGGGAATAGTTGAGTAGCCTTGAGGTACTCTACTAAGCAGGGTAACCTTTCGGGAGAAGATTCGCATAGGATCAAGAGAATTATGGGAATGTGACACGGACCTCCGAGACGACTTCTGTGGTTGACTGGAGGACTTCCTGAGCGGTTAAAGGAATAAGAAGGCAAAGTTACCCTACCTTGGGAATTTGGTCATTATGCCCCTGGACCCCGGTTACCCTACTGAGGTATCCAAGTTACCCTACCTTCACCGGCAAAGTCATCCTAGAACTTAGAGGTCAATTGCCTCACATTCTATGGGCTCTTAGATGTTCTTGGGCGGACACGCATCGGCGTGGGGAGGCCCGACGGCTGTGCAGGGGTGGCCAGAACATGCTATTGAATTTGTGCGGGTTTTGCTAACACCCCCCTCTGGCCCCAGCGTTGGGACGGGGCGTCATAGGCAGACGGCTGTGTAGTTGCTCGTTTGCTAGTTAAAAGAGGTGATTGGAGCAGCTGCCGAAACACGGTATGAGTCGTCGCCGTCCGTCCGACTGAATGTCGTTCGCAGGATATATAAGGGGAGTATGAGTAACTGCCAAAATCGGGGTTGCCCATAGATGGTCTCTCGGGCATCTAGGGGTCTATTTTAGCCTACGGGTTATAGGGTAGTCTTAGAAGGCCAGGGTGCTTTCGAGACAAATACCTCAGTAGCCAGCCCAGACCTTCTCCCCTTGATTTGTAGCATTACTATAGGTTGTTATTGGACTCTAGAGGTATGAGTCTTATCGCAGTAGAGCATGTCCCGAGTGGATGGCTATGGGTAGCGCCCACTTAGCCAACCATCGGCTACATCTCACCGGGGGAGCTTGCATGTCAATTTATCACAAGTGGATAGTCGCGTAGATTATATGATGGACTGCATAGCTTGTATAGACGAAACTACCACTGGGCCAGTGAGTCCACCACCTAGGTATTGACTCCGGTTGTTGTCATAACAGTTAGCCACTGGTATGACTCCGACAGGAAGAGTTTTTCCACCTGCGGTTGTATTGGAGATGCATTGCAGAAACTCATATCCTATTGACGGAGTTAAGAGTACCCGAGTTGTTCCGACACTTCCGGAAGGATAAATCCTGATGGAGGGTAGACCTCGGAGAAACCCTGAGCAGGACAGGGTGCTCGCATAAAGGTCGGAAGTAGTGGTGAATATCAAAGGCTTAAATCTGATATCTACTTAAGTTTAAGCGTTTGGCATTCTACTTCGACAACCAACTTTTCCTCGAGAGAACTAAATTGAGTGATGCTTCGCGCTTAACTATATTAAGTTTTACAGTTGATTCTTCTGAATTATTTTACCTCATCGTTATCTTCTACTTTGAGTGTTTGGTGTGGTCGCAACCTTAGAGTTCACCTCTCTACAGGGTGCCCCGTTACAGGACCATAGAGGTAGATCGAATCAAATATGCCCTGGGACGAATTCATGGAGACAATATATCCCCTTTGACAGATACCTATCGGAAAAAGATGTCGCGGGCACTGGGATATAAAAAGGAGATCAGTTACGAAAGATGGTTCATGTTTCAACAAAAGGTAACTGAACGATTCGCGCCTACACATGAGGCGGAAAGGACCTACAAGTTAATGAAACTTCACAGCTATCATAGGAACATACAACAATTCCTTTTGCAAATGGAGAACCACAATATTAAAGTTGGACTCCGAGGGGTAGCATGGAGAGACATGCTTAAAGCTGAGATGCCGGAAGCCGGACTATGAAGACTATCGTTTGAAACCTATCCCAACGACGAATTATGGCTGGCAGGTTTCAAAAGTGCCCTGATTCAACATGAGAATCACGAGGAAGACAAACGCCTATGACACGGAAAATGCGAATCCTCGGGGACATCGATAAGTCGAAAAATAGAAGACCGAGCTTCGACAAAGAGCAATCCAAGACCCCCAAAAAGGTATACGGTGGAAAAACGGGCTGCCGATATGGGAAAGCCTAAGGTACCCCGTAAGAAGAAAGAGTGGTCGAAAGAAAAGACAGCTACCAATATGAAAGAGGTAGTACACATCGACTGGGACAAAGCTCACGACTCATTCCCTAAAGATGTTATTGATTGAGGACGAAATAACAAGGGATGCACACGATATGGAATGACAAACCATTTCTGGAAACATTGTCGAAAGGAGCAATCTGTCACGACATTCGGTACCAAAAGATATTGTACGTGGACAAAATTAACCGATCGCCCTGCGCCGGCATGGCAACCCATCGCTTCCCCACATCCTCGCGCAACCAATCTCCTACAAAAATCATTACCACTCAACTGATTCCTCATAATATCTTCTCTTGTTTTATTTAAAGAAATAATGTCTCCTATTCTTCGCAGTCATGCAAAAAAACCTATACCTTCTAAGCATCTGAGTGAATGGACAAGAGGGAGAGTGTGTGGGTTGCATGAGAGGAGCATGCCCTTGAAAGAGATTTCCCACCACCTCAACATCCCTTTTACT
>Ga0307509_10001752_pt1 | contig 36075 bp, 43 predicted proteins | sample 10_EM_MG_FD_202245 | JGI IMG/M metagenome (GOLD analysis project Ga0307509, IMG submission 202245) | Populus trichocarpa ectomycorrhiza microbial communities from riparian zone in the Pacific Northwest, United States - 10_EM | ecosystem: Host-associated > Plants > Roots > Unclassified | place...
CCACCCCCACCAGCATCACTGTTACTCCTCGCCATCCCCACATCGCTTCCAGCCCTGGCCCTTGGAATCGGTGGTGCCCCCGGAACTGGTGGAGCTCCCAACGACGCAACTCTCCCTCCACCTCCAGCACCTCCAACCACACCCGCGACAGATGGAGCACTCCTATCATTCGTAGTTGCCTTCCGTAATTTTATCCCCTTCGTAATGTCCGAGTTAAGTGCACCCTGCTCAAATTTTCACATATCAAGCTCAGCCCTATCCTTCTGGAAGTTTGTAAACAGATTCAACAAGAGGGGCCATACCCGATCTCCCCCTTTTGCTGGCCGGCCGATGGGGCCGCCTCCCCCCGGGGGTGGAGGTGGTGGCGGCGGAGGTGGAGGAGGAGGAGGAGGTGGTGGTGGCATGATTTTTCCCCGCCTTTGTTTTGACGCTGTTCAATAATGAATTTTCTGACTGTAACAGTAGTTGCAACACTAGCTGCGTATATTTTGGGTTTTCAGTAAGAGAGAGCCCGAAGGTAGGGAGGTAGGGTAGAGTGGGAGGGGAGGTAATTTATGTGGACGAGGGAAAGGTGAACTGGGCTGACGAAGAAAAAGAGCTGAGGCGGCACAGCTCGGCTTACGTATGTGCCAAGACAGAGTTAGTGGCAGGGTAACTAGGGTCATAGAATTGTCACTCGGTAGGCTGTCTGAATTGAAAGTGGAGGAGTGATATCTCACCGAGGTCGCGGTCTTGAGGTGTTGCGGTTTGGGGCAAAAAATTCACGAGTGTTTGTAATTCCTGGTGGGGAAAGGCCCAAGGTTTCGTATGCTCTACGAGCTCACCCGGCCCCATACTACAGCACCATAACCTAATTCCTCCCCTATTCCTACAATTAAGCCCATTACCCTCCTCTATCAGAGCACCAAATACACACTCACCACCCAACCCTATACAGATCATCTGCCATTCTTTGCATCACTATACCCACGCCTCGCGCGATGGCTCGATTCTCCTAACACAAAAGACATTTCCCTCCACATGGTATCCACTACCATAATATTATTATCAGCATCATCACCACTCTCTCCATGCGCACAACCAGCCACCCCCTCCTCACCTTCACTCTCTATCTTTACCGCCCTCTCCGAATTAGGAAACCCCAGGCAGGGTACCCCTCCACCCGCACCACACTTCAGAAGCTTCGAGATGCTCAGCAACCGCTCAATCGCCCGCCGAGAAGTCTTCGTGCCAACACCGTTCACCATCTGGGAAGACGAACCCAGATCCCTTCAAACGCCCCGGCCCCATAGCCGCCATATCCTTTCCCTGCTCTTTATTCCACCACTCATACGTCCCCCGACGCCGGTTTCTGCTTGCAGCAGTCTCACTTCCTTCGCTGGCAGCGGCGTGGATGGAGTTGATCCTGTCACGATGGATGCCCTCACTGGGGGAAATAAGGGGGAGATGGAGACGGAGGTGCCAAAGGAGAGGAAAAAACGTAGAATCGCAAAACTCGTTGATCGGGTCAAAGGCGCTTTCCATAAGTTGCTCAAAGGGTTGAGGCATGAATGAGGTAACTTGGAAGGCGAGCTGACGCTGTGCTACACACTGAAGTGCGTGGGGGCATTGGGTGCTTGAGCGGTTAATAAGTAATCAATAAATTAATAAACTTGTCTATACAAATGTTGTAAATTATCTGTGAGAATATAAAATTCCCATTCCACTGGGCTTGAATGTGAACGTACCTTCCCCCGCTAACAACCTAATAATACACCACTAGAGCTATGCTTATCGTACATTGAACCTCGTCTTAACATCATGTAACTTCATATCACATAAATCTATTAAAAAGCTGAGGGAAAACTCAAACTCAAACTCAAACCCAAACTCCCCATCCTGTCGCTCCGCCATTGGTCCCTCAATCAATTCAGAAATACCCCACCGTCCACAAGGCCGGCAGCCCCGGAAATCTCTCCTGCCATTTAGCTAGCACCTCGGGAACCCTCCCGTCCACCGTCTCGCGGGCAAAGTTCGGGCCGGCCTTTTCCCGTTCCTCTCTGGCTGCTTCAGACAGCATATTCGCGAGTTCCAGGATGCCTTTTCCGCCAACGAGGGCTTCTTCGTGATTGTCTTTTATATCGACGTTGATGATATGCACTAGGCGGTTAAGGGGAGAGTTGCGGTTTGTCAAGTCTATGCTATTAGTTTTTATATAATGATTGGAGGAAAAGTGGGGGTACCATCAACAACAATATCCCAACAGCGCTCTTCGCAAGTAACAACCACGTCAACAACCCCATCTTCAACTCCGTCCTTTCTCGGAACACCAACTTTCCAGTCCTGCCAGCGCTCGGGGCACCCCTTGATTCTGCGGTTGCGATCTAGCATGCCCAAAAGACCGTTCGCATGGTAGAGTCTTGGGTCCTTTTCTTTCAAGGAGTTGTACATCTCATCGTAGGTTGTGGAGTTGAAGGCGTAAATATTTGGTTTGTCGATTGATGGACCAGGCAAACGAACCGCCGAGCCGGTACCGAAGGAGATTACGGGGTATTGTGAGAGTGACAGAACGAGATGGGCTTCCATGGAACTGTTTTCGCACACAAGGTTTTCCCAGCATATTATTAGAACATGTTAAAAGAAGAAAAGAAGAAAAAGTCCCTTCTCTCACTGCCTTGAGCAGCCCATTGCCAAGATATTTTCATCAAGAATGTTTCTTGAGACTTCTTGAGAGCATCGGCACAATGCAGCACTAGGGTCTAAGATCGATCCGGCATCCCCCCATTGTTTTTGTACAGGGGAGAGCACGTGGAAGGGGAGGAGGTTTAAGGTGTACTTGTACAGCTAACCACCATTCTACATGGCAATGGGGATTTATTCATTCATCCATAGGGATCATCGAGTCGGGGATCCTCCCTCGTGAAATCGGGTGAATATAAAAAAAAAGCGAGAGGGAGAACAAACCGATTCTGGTTACTAGCACAAACCGTGCAAAATTTCAATGGAAAGTCCTTTCCAGAGCCTCCATTCTGACCTCTCGATTCCTCGTCACGCCTCTGCTGAACATCGGGCGCTGCCTCTGCCACAAGAGCTCCCGTCGGTAGCGGTTGGGGGGGGATTTGCATCATGATTGGTAGTAGACTAACAAGATAGACGAGAATCCAGCATTAGCGAATCGGGGAATTAATTTATCTCTACTCCTCTCCCCATGAACATCACCCACGCATGGCAATTTGTATAACGTGGAAAGAAGGAGCAACGACAGTGGGGTTGCGATCAGGTTTTGTTTTGCGTATAATTAGTGCTTGTCGTCATCGCCTGTAAAGGACTAAGACAGCTCCAATATATATTACAGGGACTCATCATGCACAAACAAGCAAGGCAAGGCTAAATAAAATGAGATAGGAGGAAAACAGCAGACAGAGTATACCTTCTGACAATAGTGATGATGATGAAAAGATTTGAAACGCGTATCGAGTGTGTCTGCGGGTGAGCAGGGCGGGAGAGTAGATATTTTGTTCCTCTCGTACCGTGGAAAGGAAGGTGGTCGTTGATGGTTGGGTGGGGGTGGATGGATGGATGGACGTCGATGTGACGGTGCAGATGAAAAAGTTTAGAAAACCCCCCCTCTGGAGACTCGGATGGTGAGGGAACCCTGTGGCCGGAGTGTTTTTGCCAAGAAAATATTGTCCATCTTCAACCACCAAAGGATTTTCAACCACAAGTCCAATGAGAATTATAGCTCTATTAGGTGATGGAATGGATGATCTTCTATACACTAATAGAGAGAAGATAAAAATATCTCGAGTTTTCATAGAGATATAGGGTTTTAAAGTTTGGCCGGTTACCAGGGGAATGTCTCCTCTGTATTTTCATTGCTGTTAACCTCCTGGGCAGCGTCCGGTAACAGCTGTTTGCCAAGATATTAACCTATCGAAGGATCAGTTATTGGCGAATTAACCTACTGTTAATAACCGAGACCTAATGTCGGCCTTTGCCGGCTACAGGATTCCCTCACCATGCAGGGGAAGGAGGGGAAGAAGGCCACGCAGTGCCAAGACCTGAAGGTTGGGAGAACGGAAATCGGTCTTTTTTTTCTGAGGAGATAAAAATAGAAACAAGACGAAACCGTCGGCGAAACACACAAGGAAGAGCTTTTTTGCCCACCTTCCCACAAAACACAAAACGGGGGGGGTAAAGTGGAGAGGGCTTAGTGGAGGAGAGAGGTAGATATCAGTTTTTACAGTGGCCAGTGCCGGTAGATAGAAAGATTCAGATAAATGCATACGATTGCAGGGCCTACGGTAGGCTCCCCCTCCTCCATTCGCTCCCTCCTTATGCCTACATACAAGTAGCACACAGAGTACTTGTACCTAGTACTCGAGTACACTCCACTACCGGTACACATACAGGACTGGTACAACAACGAAGGGCATGGACCAGAACCAACAATCGTTGACCGCACAAAGTGACGCGGGGTAAGTCGACCCACTGCACGGTACCTCTACTGTACTGTGGGTTATCACCTCCTGCTCCGAACATCGCATCATCGCAGGCAAACGATTCGCAAAATTGTGCCCGGTAGGCTCCCTCCAAAGCCACAATAATCTACAGTAGGGATACCTGCTATACTGTATTATACTATGCATCAATAATATGGCAACCGTGCCTGACAAAATGTGCCTTTGTCAATCAATCAAGGCAGTACTATGCCTGCCAACTAACACAATAAAAGGACTTGTATACTATGCCCGGTAGAGTCAGCAATAAAGCGCCGTGCATTTGTGGGACCGCAATTGCGCAAGCACTCTGCGAATATCATATAGTATCTAGAATTTTGTTATTCGGGCTACTATCTACTTATTAGGCCTAATCGCTATTTCTCTAATCGTTTCCTTTTGTATTGCATTTGCACGCACCGAGGGAAGAGAGAGGGGGTACTGTGCAGGCACCATGTACCTCCTGCGAGCTAGAACTGCACAATGGAGTAGGTATTGTACAAATATGTGCAAGAGTACCACAGGGAGGGGAAGCGGAGATGTAATCTACCGCATAGTTACAACCCAAAGGACCCCGAGTATACATATGATGTACGAGAGGTTGAGCTCAAACTCCTCATGGTCTGATCTTCATAATTCTGTGGAAGATCGTGGACTAGGTGAACAATCGCACCTGCAGACTGGGGGAGAGAGACAGAGACAGGCAGACACATAGTCTAAGGGACAAGTCAACCTCAACAACGAGCGATCCATGGCCAGCCAGAGGCAACGCACAACACACCCGACCACGAAGTCGGGAAGGAGCATGTCGGGAAGGAAGGAGGGAAGGAAGGCTGTATTGTAAAAAAGAGTTGAGAGAATGCGGAAAGGCTACAGTAATGTATAATATAGTACAGGAATGTGAGAAAACCGAGAACGGTATTTACACCCACTTTTTCCTGCACCAGTAGGCAGGCAAACGCCGTCAATCCAAGAACAGAAAATAAAATAGTTTCATGGCCCAAGAGACTGCAAACAATACTGTGGCTTACCGCCATGGAACGACTCGGTGCGCTTCTTTGGTCTGCAGAGAATGAAATGCAATTAATAAGAATGCCCACAAACAATAAACGCGCCCTCACTCCGTTTTCATCCTCATTAACTTCTCACCCTGTATTTTTGTACTTTGTTCGTTGCAGTAAAAACCACCTTGGGATACAAGCCTGAAGCCAAAAGCTTTGAAAAAGGAAGTGAGTAGAGGGAAGGAGGGAGGGAAGGAGAGAGAGAGAGGGTGAATGGATGAAGGGGAAAAGAGATAGACCCCCCCCCACATCCAGACACCAAATTTACCACCCCGTACTGATTCCTGCCCTACACTTTAGCCAGCTTACTTACCCATTGCACTACTAACCAACCTACTATTACCACAACCACCGCAGCCACTGCAACCACATAGCGTAGAGCACACCGCAGACATACCCTACCTTACTCTTCTTGCCCTATAACCTTCATTCGCTCGAAACTTGCACACTCACATATACATACGATACCGGTATCCTACGATACGACTGCAACAAACACCTTACACTCTTAGCACCCCCCCCCCCCACTCGCACTTTCCCAAACTTTCCCCTCCCCCTCCTCCCCCCTCCCCCCTCCTCCTCCATCTCCACCATTCATCGGCTTCAACGTTTTACCCATCACACGCACATCATATTCATCATCAACCGCCATCATGGCCTCTGTCGCCGCCGCCGCCGCTAGTGTTTCTTCCCCACCCCCTGCCCCCCCTCCAGCTACCGCAAACGCTAAGACTGACACTGCCACTTCCGCTTCCGCTACTGTAAATGCTTCTGGTACTCCCACGCCTGCCACTACTACCACTGCCATCGCTCCTGCTATTTCCTCCGACTCGTCTCCACCACTCGAGAAGCCCCTTTCCACACCATCAAACCCCTCAATAGACCCTCCAAACCCCGACGAGCCTCCTCCTACTTCCTCACCGCTAGCCCAAGCGACTATTTCCACAACTAGGCACCGGATACCCTCCTTCCCACCCCCTCAACCCTCCAGAATCTCAATCATGTCCACCCTTTCGACAAAAGGCGAGCCTTTCCATGCTCAATTCGTTTCGTCGCTGTCATACACTTCCGTCCGCGACTTTGCCTATCCAGCGCTACACCCACTACACTACGGCCCCACATCCGCTACGTCCGCCCTATCCACGCCTGCCGGTTCCCAGCGCAGCTCTCAATACTTTGATCATGGTAGCAATCATGGAAACCAGGCTGGTACCTGGTTCACAGGGGGTGGGAGCGGCTACCGGAGATTGTCTGATCCTGCACATCCTTCTTACGACTTTGGTGTAAGCGGGAATGCGGCATGGGGCGGAGACTCATCCAGACAGCGTTCAAACCATAACAATCACCATCCGCATCATCACCAACCCCCGCCGCTGAATTTTGACGACGGTCCGCCTTGGAGCGAGGATGAAGATTTGCAGAGCCCCGTTGTTGTGTCTAAGCACAGAAAACATAAATCTTCCGCGGCGCACCTGCAAACTAGTTCTCAACATTCCAGGGGCCAGAGCAAGAATGCCATCACACCTACTACACTTCAACACTTCGCTGGGAATAGCCATGGCGCCGGCGGTGGGTACGGGTCTGGGAGAGGGATCGGCAATGGTGATATCGGGTCCGGGGATGGGGATGAAGGCTGGGACGGGGAACGCAGGTCAATTTTAGAGAACGGAATTTCGCCCGGAGGGGATTATTACACGGGCCGATTGGGGCGCCGGACAGACCTTGCTGGAGGAGAGCCTGGGGGGGAATTATATAATCATCCCGAGGGTGGTGAGGAATATGAATCCAACACTGCGCAGCAATATTATCAAAACCACCACCAGGATGGTGGGTACGGTGAGGGAGGGAGAAGGCCGCTGGATGACAGGGATCGGGATGAAATTGACGACTTGGACGACGATGACGACGATCTTGAGGAGGAGGATAGCAGGTTTAGCCGGGATTATCAGTTCACTATTGCGAGTCCTGACGAAGAGATGCATGGGAAGGCTGTTGCGTTATTCGACTTTATTAGGGAGAATGAGAATGAGCTTCCATTGGTTGAGGGGCAGGTTGTGTGGGTTAGCTATCGGATTGGAGTAGGTTGGTTAGTAGCTGAGGATCCCAAAACTGGTAAGCCATGGCCAACCCCCAATTGGGTTCTTCGGGACTGGAACTAATGTGGATAAAAAAATAAAAAAATAGGCGAATCAGGCCTAGTCCCAGAAGAATATGTCCGCCTCCTCCGTGATCTGCAACCACTCTATACCCCACACCCGGAATCAGGATCACCTCCAAATCACCACCATAGCCAAGAATCCCCGCTTATATTATCCGGCTCTCCCCAGCCTCCGTCCCCGTCTCCACCCTCTCCGCAACAACCCCCCTCAGCATCTTCAACCTCAGCAACTTCAGCAACTTCAGCAACCTCGGCAACCTCGGCAACTTCAACCACAAACAACAGCGCCCTCAACCCCCCCATAATCTCAACGTTCTCAACATCGTCACAAGATGTCCACCCGTACCCGTATCAATTCCACTACCCAAATGACCACCCACCGGCCCACATTAGGGCAAAGTCATCGCCGGACTTGTCTGGGATAGAGACACCGACGACGAGTGATCATAAGGATCGGATTGCGCAGCTGCAGAGAGAGCAGGAGAGAGCGGTCTTGGAAGAAGCGGAGATGGGGGGTACGCCGAGGGTGCGTACTGGGGTAGGATTAGGATTTGGGAAAGGTGGCGGAGATGAGGTATTTTACGACGCTATGGAAAGACAGCATGGTCAACAGCAAAACTCACTTGTGGGGTTGGATTTCCGAGAGGAAGGGAAGGGCCGATAGTAAGTAGGTAACTAAGCGGGCCAATAATTAGTTTTTTTTCTTCTCTTTTTTCTTTCCTCCCTTCTTTTTTTTTCCCTTTCATAAAGTCCGTGGGTTTGTGTATCCTCTCTGGGTAGGCTCTTTGAGCCTTTTTCCTATTTTTGCTTTCCGAGAAAAAGAAAAAAAGATGTTCACATTCCTAACGTTGGCTTTTACTATTCATGTCTTTCCTGTTATATTATATTCCATTCAATCCTATTCCCTTCTTTTTAGCTTCTTCCTTCTCTCCTTTCTTACTATTTACTTTTCTCGCTATCACCCCCCCTCTTTCCCTTTTTTCTCTGGTCATCAAGTCGGGCATGGTTCTTATTTCCTACTTTCTCTTTTTCTACCCTTTTTCACGTCTTTTTTCTTTCTTTCTTTTTTTTTCTCTGTCTCTTATTTTTTCTACCGTCCAATTCTCTATGATATTCCCTGGTCTTGTTCGAGCGAACGAGCAATGCGGGATTTGTGCATGCATTCTATATTCTCCGTTATACGTATCTATGGTACTTTGGTGGATTGGGTGGGTGGTAGGGGGATTGGGCTGGGTTGGGTAGGCGGATGAATAAATGAATATTATATCAAGCTGTAAGATGCGCTTTTTGTCTTGCCGTGTAAAGTAGAGGTCGAGAGGAATGATGTATCACCTTCCTTCCCGAATTCCGTGTCGAAATGTTGAAGAAAAAGGATGGAAAGGACCAAAGAGGAGGAATAATACTAGGGAGTGGAAGGAGAAGAGAAAAATGCCTAAAAGAAATACTGAATATTATATGCCTTGATTACAGTATTTAACTCCTCACATACAAATCCCACAACTCAATCCTACCAAGGGGAGCAAAAAAAAACACACCACACTACACCACACCACGCCATAGGAAAAAGACTTACAAGGCTAGTGCTGTACATGTACACAAAGCAAGTAATAAAGGTTTCCCAAGGCTTAAGTTCCCAACCGACCTCCCCCCACCGGGCAAGTCGAGCGAGAACCTTCACAGAACATCACTCGCTGTGGGTACTTGGTACCCTCCCTCCGGGATAGCTAGCTAGCTAGCTAACTTGCTAGAACCGCACAAACACCCCCTAGTATGAATAACGAAAACAAATCCACAAACAAAAGATATGATAGCAATTAACAAGAAAAGAAAAGAAAAGGCAGCGATAATAATACTCTCCGTCCACTCTTCCCTCCAAGAGTCTTTTGGATAATTCATGTTATCATATCACAGCGGAATATACCCTCAACGGTGTAATACATCGTTTAGTAGTTGTGGATGCGTAACGTGGCTGGACGTATAAACTGATGGATAATCGGAAGTATAGGAAGGTTATACCCCCCACCCCCTTTCCCCTCCGCTTTATTCTACCTTTAATACACCTGCGCATCGCCCGTACCCTCCGCTTACTTTTTTATAAATTCTCCAGCTGAGACGGGGGTGGGTTCCAATCAAGTCAAATCCGATCCGGTTGTATCGGATACGAAATATCTCCTCTTGTACAAACTTTACCCGCTGTTTACTGTTGAGGAAGAGTCCACTACGCCTTGGGGGGGGGGGGGGATTATAAGGGTCGGATATTATTATTACGATTTCTAGCGCATGGGTTGTTGGTAGCCCCCTTCTGTATATGATATCTGTAATTCATGATAACCTTGGAGGGGTTCATCATATGCCACGTCCAAGATAAGGACTCTGAGTGCTGTTCTTAGGGGGGGGTTAGTGATAGACTCATGAATTTTCCAATGTTCGAGGGGGTATTGTATTATAGGTCGGAATCGTGAGGGGGAAAAAAACAGAAATCTCGAGTGATCGCTAATGACTCTCTCATGTAGGCAGAAATATCTGATAGGTTACTACAAGTACAGAAGGTCTCATAATATATTTTCGAAAACATGATCAAGTACTGTACAGCGTGCTATGATACGCTCCATGAATGCAAAGCCAAATCCTTGGAAAAGGAGAGGCAGAGAGAGAGAGAAAAGGAATGATGGAAAGCCCCATTATAATCTATATATTCTAGCTATGCATGATATCATACCATGCTTGCTAGCTATGAAAGTGTAAAGATAAATGACGAAAATGGAAGGAAACCCCGCACAAATGATATGATACGCTAAATCACCCTATCACCCAAGTAAAATGGCACCAGGAAAGGCACAAAAGAAAGAAAAAAAAGAAGAGAACAGACCAGTTACCCGAAGGGGTTTTGTATGCAAGTGTCAAGAGGGAATGGGGGATTGATGTCCAACCTCAAGACCCCGCGAACCCCACCCTCCTGCGAATCTCCTTCATACAAGCAGCCATATTTTCCGAAGTCCTGCTCACAGCATCCTTATTCTCCTCTGCTCTTCTAACAAGGTATCTGACGCATTCATGAGTGGTTCCCCAAACAGCATACTTGTAAACCTTAACATCCTGACCATCCGATTTAGAGAGAAGGTCAAAGGAGAGTTCATCTGCCATTCCCATGAGTTGAGCACAGGTAAGTTCGCCGACACCGATACCAAGGGTAGGGTTATGGGGATCATCGATGGGTGCGCCGAACTCGCGCTTAAGGCTCAGCGCCAATTCGATGGATTCTCTATTGTGCGAGGCAACAACGAGGTCGGCCTTGCCTATTCCTTCGGGGAGAAGACGGGCCATAGGCTCATCATAGAAAGAGGCTCTCACCGGTTTTGGGGTTGGAGAGCCTGTCAGCAACAATCTAATGGTGTCATCGTACGCACGGTCCGTATCTTCTTTGGTATTATGGATTAGGTGACGAGGGTCTGTGTGCAAGTAAGCTCCACGAACTAGTTTCACTCCGAGTGTAAAGTTATCCCGGCGAGATTCCTTGATGTGCCTGCAGAGAATTTCTGGGGAAGCTTTAAGATACCTGTAAGGTCCCCCAAGTTAGCAGTGGTGACTCATGCCAGGAAAATAATAATAATAGTAATAATGATAAGAATCTGACATCTGATAAGTGTTGTAAACCACAGCCTTGGTATCGTAGGTGCCGCGGTTGTACCGACGCATCAACTCCTGGACAAAATTAGCTTAGGTTGTGATTCACCCCCTGCCAGGAACAGGAATGTGGACGCGAGATCTCCGGACATGAACATCTTGTTTCTGGATCTGGTAATCATCCGCCCAATCCCGCGCCCAACCGAGCCACGCAAATCCAGCTGAGGAAAAACATACCAAAGTCCAATCATGCACGCCATCCTGTACTCCGGCTTGCTCTGCATCGATAAGAATTCGCACTCCCTTTGCCATTGCAGCTTTGCAGATCTCGTGAAGCGCAGCTCCGACCCCGTGAGACTCGTCACAGGGTGCACGCTGGCTAAGTAGCGGAAGTGAAGAGGGTCCGGCACCGGAGTACTTGATGGCAACAAAATTCCCCGGCTCGACACATGCAATTGTCTACGGATGCGATACCACTTGTCTCAGAAAATGCTCAACTAGTCCAGAAGTATGGCAATCCAACTCACCTTCAACGACCCGTCCAACCACTGCTCAATTTGCTGCGATTGGCTCTCCAAAGGTCCGGTGGTATCGCTAATTTCAGCTTCACGCGCATATGCAAGAATGACACCGAGCCCAAGAGAGCGAAGCTCGGAGATGGTGGCAGTTATCTCGGCGGGCGTGGATCCGGCACAGAATTGAGTCTATATTTTCTCAACCATATCAGCAACAGACGAAGCTTCATGCTGTGTGACTTTTGGGGCATACGTAGAAGGTCTTGTCAACTCCCCATTTCATCAGACTGCCCTCCTTCAAGTGGTCGAGGTTCATCATAAGGAGTTTTGTCCCAAGCTTGTATAGGAGGGGTGAAGCTGTGATTGAGTGAAGAAGCATTGATCGAAGCAAACTGGTGGTTGGCAGACGGGCCAACGGGTAGCTGTGAGCAGCGACGAGGGGTGGAACCACGAAAGATCCCTCAGAGAACTGGGGAGCTTCCTGTGGTGGTGGTGGCGGTGGTGGTGGGTGTGTGATGGCATTGGAGCTCCGAGTTGAAATAGTAGAGGCGAATCTAATGACCCCTAGCCGTCTTGCAAGTGCCACGAGGGGCACTGCACGAGTGAGTAGAGGCATACCAGTTTAGTAAAGGGCCCCGAATCTTTTATCACGGCTGAAAAAGGGTGTATATGAAGGGGGAGTGGAAAGTTTGTAGTGCTGGAAATAAGGCAGAGAAGAGTAGATGAGGAGGAAGCGAGGGAGAGGGTAAAAGAGAGAAACCATGAGAAATAGAATGAGTATATAGCAGGCACGGTAGAGGAGAACCGCTCAGGGCACCGTACTCGTATACACCCAACAGATCGAAGATGTGGAGGAGGGAGGTGAAGGGCAAGAGGCTCACCAAAGTTGCCAGATAATGGAGATTAAAACCACACGCACACATGCGTCATAGACCCTCTCTATCCCACCACGATAATACTCGTACAAGTACGGTATGGTAGGAGCTCTTCTCCCTTCATTCCACTCGAACGAGTAAAGTTAGACCACCTGATGAATTTAGTGAGGAAACGTTGAAATGGCCGCAGATAACCGATAAGATAAGTTATTCCAGGTTACACACAGTAACCTCCCATCTCGGGAGTAAAAAGTTGCTCGAGTCCCAAGTGCCGAGATCTTTCCTTTGATTCCGATTCACCCATCTGCAACTGATAAGGATAAGGCACGCTCACTCATACCGTATTCCAACATCATGTTCTGAATTCTAAATCTCTAAGTTATGCTTTATCATCTCCCTCTCTCTCCCTTTTTCTCCTGTGTTTTTGCTTTTTTCTTCCTCGGCACTCTCCCGTGCGGCTCAGTATAGATTTAGCTCGGGCCAGGGCACTTCAGAACTCCCGAGCAACCCACGATATCCATCCAAAAGGGTTGTTGAGAATGCAAATATTTCTTCAAAAACAAAAATCAGATCCATGGGTATTTATTGATTTTTCTTTTTGCCGTTTGTATTATCCATACCTGAGTAACTTGCTGGCAGTTCTATCATAAGTGTGACTGCTACGATATCATTATCTACTGGTATTATCTTATTATGTGCAATAGAGGGGCCAAAACCTTGACGGAAAGCCATGGCGTACTGGTACTTGTATATACTATGGAGGGCTCGGGATGTTTTCCTGGAGTAGAAGGGTTTTCTCGCGCACGCTTCGATTATGCAACTTCTCCAGTACCATATTAGGTTCTGGCGATCCTAGTCCTCTTGTATAATTCCAGTACCGGTACGCCACCGGGATATATTTGCTTGCTCGATATGGTTGTTGGGCAGCATTGAATAGTAGTCTACGGGTAGGGTAGGCACAGTATCCGCTTCTCATGTACCGTACTACTACCGTAGCATACATAATCGTTAGTTGGCGGAGGGGACATATATACTGGACCTGAAGACGGCGAAAGGCTTAATGGGGATACTTGCGCTGTCCACATGACAGATCATTCCCCAAATTTTGTAGAGGTTGCCATATCATGTCTCAGTGCCCGGTACCTGAATTGTGTGTGGGCTTAATGCAGGCTGTTCCCCTTGTGTGATTACTCGAGTCTTGTACCCCAAGAAGGTTAACAATGCAGCCACCACGGGTGACCTAGCTTTGATACGAACAACCATATATCCGGCAGATATATAGTGGGCGTATACAAGCATGATAATAGATATTACTGCAAGGAAGAAAGAATACCACCATCCGCATCAATACTCCACCAGAGCAGTCTCTAGCATCACAATACTACGAACCCCCATCACTATACCTTAAATCCAGTCCTAGAATCAAGAGGAAAGCAGGTACCCCCATGCTCACCATCCAATATCATACTAACTTTACACATAATCTGATAACCTAACTCACTATGATACCAAAACTGACTTCCGCCCCTCCTCTCACCTTTGGCACTCCGGCAGCCAAAACAAAAAACTTTCCCGGGCCCTCACATATCACGTCCATACTTCTCCTAGCAACCAAAATATGGAAAACTAAAAACAATCCTTCCAACCACTAAATCAGAAGACCCTCAGGAGTGAAGAAAAAAAGAGAAAGAAAACAGGAATTCACTAGCATACGATACTTATAATACCCACACCCCCAGGTCAAACAATATATTACCCCCCAACAGGAAAAATCCAACAACAAAGCTACTATCATACACAACCACTCTTACATACACGAACATGATGACTGGAAGCAAATTAGATAACATAGGACGGATGGAGCTCCAGGACCACCCACCTATCAGATCAATTATACGAGTAAAAGTACCGCAGTAGGCCTAATTTACACACACACACAGCCTCTCCGAGTATCCAACAGGACGGCAAGATACCTACCCGTAACTATCCAACACTTGAACCAAGTTGATACTTCTCAATCGGATATTTCCACACTGTAGCGACGCTGCCCACGCTCGCATTCTGAATTCTGTATCATACCCGGATTCACAGCAGCTAGTTACCTCCCGATTCATCTATCCATCCTCCCCTTCTTCTACACAATGCGATCGATACAGCCCTACCTACCCCCAAGAATAAACAGTACAGCACACTTCAACACACCAAACAAACAAACCCACCCTCCCCTCACTCCCACCTCTATCTCCCAACGCCGGGATCAATAATGGGGGTAATCACCCCACCATCTCCCTCCCCTCCCTCCGCCAAACCCCCAAACAGGAATGATACAGCGCCCGGTGACATAGTAGTATGATAGAGAGTAAATGCCCTCCAAAAACGGAAAGAAGGAAAGAAAAGGGGGGGAAGATCCCGACATTGTAACATTCCCCCCCTTCCCCCCCCTTTCTCGTATCAAATCATAACCTAATTACCTACAGTACCACCCAGGTTCAAACCTCCCACATCTACACTTCCCCAATCTCTCTCTATGGCGGTCGGGCATCGCATCACACATAACTAGCCACCCTTGATCCACCAAGTATAATCCCCCCGCCAACAAACAAAATGCGACACGAGTGATAACCAGTGATCCACACCCCGAAGAAACTATATACCATATCCTCACGCGTATGATACCCAACACATCATCCAATCCCTCCCTATCTATCTATCTAACCCCACCCCGGCGCCCGCCATACATACAAAAACCATCCTAGCAAAAAAAAAAAAAACCCTTTACAGCTACATACTAGATCCGTAAAGCCATGGCCTCAGAGATGATGCCTGCAGGGCACGATCCCCCCCCCTTTTTTTTGCATATATCAACTCTTATTACTCTACACTTTAACCCTATCCGCCAAGACGCTTGGTTACTATTCCTTCTGTTGGGTTTTTTAGACCTTCTTTGCCATCGTTTTTGTATTATAAATATGGTATCATAGATAGTGTATCGGTCAAGTCATCATAGTCCGCGAGATAATCGTTGGGAGAGCGCGGGGGGGGGGGATACGGATAATAATATTGCTATCATAATTTTTTCTTTTTTTCTTTTTTTCTTTTCAAACTCGGGTATTAGACTAGATTGCGCGCTTTCGCTCAAGGTCAGGGGTCAGGGTGGGGGGGGACTGTCAAGCCTGGGCCGATTTTCTGGGTATAAGTTAGCGGTGGGCACAGAATGCATCGTATGCCGGATACTTTCCGGCTCCGCAGGCCGGGCCGGGGGGCAACCTGTCGGCGTGATCAGCGGGCTTTCTTGCGGAGATACTCTAGGTCACGTCGAATGCTTCATTCCATTCTCGGCAAGTAAGGGCCATGAATACATTATAAAACTGTCCCGCCATCAAGAACAGAAGGAAATACCGTAACTTATATTTTATATGTGACAAAATAAAAACACATGACAGTGTCACGACAGGATAGGACCAGACTAACTCACGGTAGAAAAGAAAAGGGGGAGAGAGACACAAGAAGGCAGCAAGCTTAAAAGAAAATAAATAAATAGAAAAGTACCCTCCCTAGGAAAAAGAAAAAAGGACAAAAAGGAAAGAAAGAAAACTCTCACAAACCAAGATTTGGCCCTTCTTTTATCTCTCCCAGAATCAACGCTTCTCCACTCGCCATTCAACAAACTAGTAAGCAAGTAAAAGGCTTAAGGATTTCGCCGGATCGCTGCTTTAGAGCAAAAACTACTACCAGTACCATTGTGGCTACCACCACCACCAGAGAAAGGGTAACGCCAATTATCCGAGCAAATCATCCAACGCACTCCCTCCAGTTTTCCCACTATTAGCTGTCACCGAAGACCCTGGGTGCGAGGTCTGAGCTGGAGCACCCCAAATACCAGCGCTAGCCTTCTCCTTGGCCATGGCCTGGAGGCTTGGAGTACTAGCGTTACTCGGGGTCGCAGGCTTCTTAAAGTCCTTCGCAGCGGTAGTCCATAAAGAACCGAAAGCATCGCCGGCGGGCTTCTTAGCTTGCGTGGAGGAGCCGGTCGAAGATGGGGAAAGCGGGGTGGTGCTGTTGATACTAGTAGGGACGGAGGTAAAGTAGTTTGGTTGGGTGGGTTGATACGAGACGTTTGCGGGCTTCATCGGAGCCATTCCACTCAAACCGCCCATTGTCCCCATACCCATTCCCACACCGCCTAGGCCGCCGCCGGTCGTTGCGGGTGTCATTGCAGGTGGGGATGCCATGGATGTTGCGGACTGAGCTGGCGAGATTGAGGCAATGCCGACGAGATCGCTGAGGCCAGCCGCCTGGGGAGCGCTCAGAGGCTTGGGTTGTATGAGGTTGGTGGGTGCTGCGTTTGCGGTGAGGGTAGGGAGAGGAGTAAATGAGAGAGGTTGTTGCTTTGGAACCGCAGGCGCGGGATCAGCGGATTGGAAGTCGTCAAAGTCGTCATCGTCTGCTCCACCAGATTGAAGAGTGCCGAAATCATCATCGAGGGGATTGGCGACTGGTTTAGTGTTTTGCTTAGCAGCGGGTTTTGCAGGCGTTGGTTCATCTCCGAATGAAAATAGATCAACTTCGGGCTCCTTCTTTGGCACAGGTTTGGCAGGTTCGGCTTGCCTCCGTGGAGGTGCAGCGCGTCTAGTGGCAGTGGCAGTGGCGCCACCGTCATCGTATTCATCATATTCCTGGAACCTCTGGGGTCTCGAGGCAGCCCTGGAGCTTCCGGACCCATCTTCACGGAATCCAGAAGGACCTCCAAACCCACCACCATCACCGTAAACGCCTCCAGAGTAACCCCCATACTCCATGCTATCGCTACCAAATCCGCCGTACTGTCGTCCGAAGCCATTGTCACCACCGCCAGTGTTCATCCCTCCGCTAAACCCCCCGAATTGACCAGCGCCTCCTTCAACTCCACCGTATTTGTTCTTATTGCTACGAGCTTTCTTACGCTCGGTACGGATTTTTTCGACATCGGAAAGGAGGTCAGCGAGTTCTTTGGCACGATTACGGACATTGATCCCTTGGTCTTTGCCTGCCATATCGATAAAGTGGAATTGGCGCAGCATCTTGATCGTCGAGAGGTGGGAGCGAGCATCATCGATAACCTGCTCTGAGCCATTTTTGACAAGGAATTCAAGCAGTTGAAGAGACTGTACCAGTCAGCCGGGCCCCTGTCCCTTCCGAAGGCCCTGACGGCAGGATGTTTACCTTGTAAATTTGTCTCCATTCCTCAGCAGACTTCTCCGTAAATCGTTTGTAGATCATCGGCATAATCTCGTTCAGGAGCTGGCTGTACCAGATTAAGCTCTCGTCTAGATAAACCGCCAAGCCTTTACAGAGACCAGATACTCACTAGTTAAATGTGCCATTTGCGATCTCCTGCATAAGTGTAGACGAGGCACCCCATGGTTCATTATTTGTTGCCTCCCGTACCTATCTTCTGTGTTAGAGAGATATACCTCCTTATCAACGCCTCCCCACCTCCGCGCCACATCAGTCAGGGGGTTGTACCTTGGCTTCCATCTCAGTGTAATTCATGACGACTGTTGAAGATATGAATAAGCAAGCGGGTCGAGGCGGAATAGCTCCTAGGGGCTCAAGGCACCCCGAGAGTGCCAAAAGGGGGTGGGAACTCACCATTCTGGGCCTTTCGAACAGCCGCCTTGACATCATACAGAGAAATATTCTGGACGACGTCGCGAAGATTATCAAGATTCATTATGGGCAAAGAGGTGCGCTCCAAGAGGTGTGTGTGTGTATGTGTGAATAGGTGAAAAAGAGCTTGCGGTTGAATCGAGGTTAAGGGAAAAGAAAAAACGTAAAGATGTCGTGGACCCGAGCAATTGAACAAAGTTGTGAGAGGTGTTGAATTTTTGAGCTTTGCCCTTCCGGTCGGGCTAACTTTACTTTTTTCAGCTGACTAATGCTCAAGGATGACGTGCCAAAAACACGTGACCATGATACCGGATTTTTCTAAAATTGAAAGCAAGCTACTGAAGGACCTCAACATCTTGTGGGGAAAGTGCACTGGCCGGTAATAAGCAATCGAATTCCACCGTTATTTACTGAGCCTCATTCTTTTTCTGAATTTTGTTGGGTTTCTCCCATACTAACAGTGATTTCGTCCCCTTCTCCCCCCCCTCCCTTCTCTTTACCCTCTGATGTGCTGGACGGTTTCTTGGAAGGAAAAGTGCCTTTCTCCCGACATCTGTACTCGAGTATCAAACGTTACACTGCCGCTCGACAGCCACCAATCTTGCTGCTTGACGTGATCACCGCAATCCTATTTGACCGACCATCATGCAGCCCCTGCTCACATTATTTTGTTTTTCCCTTTCTCTCTCTCTCTCTCTATCTTTCTCTCTCTCTCTTTTTCCACACTCTCCCCGTTCTTGTGTGTGTGTGGTGGTAGGGTGTCAGAAAAGACACTCGTCGGAAGTTGGATGGGAAAGAGATCTCGGGAGTCTATTGGCAATTGTGTGTCCAACAGCATTGATGGATGCGAGTCGACTTTCAATACGACGGAAATAGACCAAACACATCGGTTCTGCGGACCAGGGGGGAAAAGGTACGAGCACGGTACGGTGCAATACCTAGTGCGCCGATTAACCCTCTCTACAAGGATCGGAAAAGTTCCTCTCCCCCGGTTTGGGTTCTAGAATATCAGACACATCCACTCTCAAAACAAGCCGTGTACAAGTACTCGAGTACGGTACGGTACAGGTACCTGTAATCTACGCAAGCTACCGGTATCTATGATACGGCACTGGCATTAGGCGAAGCATCACAGACTTGGTTTCGGCAATATCCGCTCACACGATGTCATGGACTTGGTGGAGGTTGTGGGTTATTGATGGGCGATGCAAGTGCCGTGGTCTACTCGAGTACCGTACAGTACTTGAGTAAGTGGGGAAAAGCCACAATTACTGCATCATACTCGTGAGAAACCCCCGTGAAATAATGTGGTATGGATACTGTAATCGAGCCCATGTAGGCCTTCTGAACTTGTGGTTTATGTGCCATGATGTACTCGAGTACCGGTACTCGGATGCTGTAACGGTAGCACTTCATCACCTCATGAGGGGATCGCACAGTAACCAGCGAACAATGTCTCAGAGTTATGGGAGAAGCGTAAAGCCACACAAAAAGAGGGGAACCGGTCTCTCATCAAGGGGTCATCCAAGACAAGTCTCACGATTCTCAGCCCTCCTCTCCAAGCGCCATCCACCCGTATCTGCAAACTGCTCGCCGATACCGGTATCCCATCGGTGGTTGGCCAAGGTTGGGGGATCAGCAATTGTGGTTTGTTTACCTGTATTCGCACTGACTTGACATAGATACCGGTAGGGTGGCAAATGTCTTGGATTTTGGTGGTTGAAAGTTATTCCAAATTTTCTACCCTAGCTGGTACAGTATACGGCACTCTGTCCCCCCGATCCAGGACCCCTTTAGCTTGGTTTAGTTTAGAGTACGGTAGCTTCGTTGGACTGGTACATTATTTATTAGATAGACTGACCGACTCTGACCGCCCGCCCTCGACCTCACACCTACTCGAGTGCCGGTAGTCTACATGTTATATGTGAATTGGGAGAATGTTTCGTTTCTCTTCTTTGGTTATGATCGAGCGGCGAGCCCGTGGAATGTGTGGTACTAGCAAATGAGGCATGATATGCCACAGAAAAGAAAAAAAAAAGATGTGAGAGGTAAAAACTAAGGCACTTGTTTTGGATCTCGAGTGTCTAGACATCCCAGATTTACTGACCGGTCTGTACCGGATTTTTATTTCTTATTTTTTATAGGTTTCTTTCAGGTCGCCTAGCGGTGCCCGAGTGAGGTACGGATGTCGTACCTGATAAGCATCGTAAACTGTCGTAAAATATAATCTCATGCATGGAATAGGAGTCCTCGAGTACGGCGCGATGTCGTATGGCGTGGGCTGTGTGACTACCCACCCGGACTTCCGGCGGCTTGAGAGAGAGGATATGGGAAATATAGGAAGGGTGAAGAAAATGTGTTGAGAATGCCAGATGATTTCCATCTACAAGGAGGTTCCTGATGACTGGGTACGGGAGTCGAGATACAAGTACAAGTATTCTTGAGGGGAAGGAGTGTGGATCGATATTGTGCCGGTGGTGCTTTTGGTCCGGGTTTAGCGTGAGGCAAGGCTCATGGATGTCTTCTGTGGGTGTTGTGAGAGTTGCACGGAGCCTGCAGAGACCCGAACATAACGGTATCTTGTCTTTAGTTTTCAAGAGACAAAGGAAACTCCCGTATGCACTGTATGGCCTACCAACTAAGTGAGGCTTCGAATGCTGTGATTTATTGACAGAAGAACCACACAATCTCACGGTGGGGTGAATGCCCTACGGTGCCGGTATCAGTTGATGTATGCCGACCGGGTAACCCTTGGGACTTTGTCCTTGTATATAGCCTTCTCCCGTCACCTTTTTCGACTGGTTTCGCAGAGAGCCATGTACGGTAGGACGGACGGATGCTCCATTCCGCTAATTACAGTAACGCGACAACTTCTTCCGATGATTATTATTTTATTTTTTTTAAAACTTTTTTTTTTCTTTAATGGGACATGGTGGTGGTGATGCGTCTCTGGCATGGATGCCCTTCCTGTCAGGACAGGGGCCATGGGGCGAATTGAATGGGCTGAAATACTTGCGTACCGTAGCTGTCAGTATCGGCGCTGCAACTGCACTGATTGTCCTCTCCCTTGTCTGTTTGCGTGGGCTTGATAGGAGCATGACGTAAAGCTGAAGGGAACCATTGCAATGTGTTGACCACCCCTCGTTTCTTTACACGCCTTTTCCCTCTCACTTTTCCTCTTCCCCTCCCTTCTTCCTCTCTCTCTCTAAGACACTTTTTCGGGCGGGCATGCTGGACGGAGCTACCGTACCAGTACGTAAAGTACCGCTAGGCGTCTGAAAGGAGCGAAGGTTGCATAGAAATATTGCGTTACCGCGGATGTTTGACATAAAGCCCCCGCCTTCTATGGCCACTACCGGCAACGCTTGGAGCCACCTTGATATGCTCCAGATTTGGTGGCGCAGTGATGGGAATAATGGCCCGCAGAAGATGAGTGATAAATCCTTTCGATTTGGGCGAGAGAATACCGGGTGGTCACTGTGTACGAGCGGCAAGTACTCGGGTAGTACTGTATCAGTACAACTGGGGTCCCATCTGTTCTCCGTGGTACCTGTATGTGCAGTATGCGCGAGTATGGGGGAGCCTTCTTGGAAGCTATATGGTTGATTGTGCTAGAAAACCGCTCAATTGGAAGAGTTTGACACCCACAATGGCGGCCGTTAAAGGTTACAAGCTACAGTACCGGTACCGGTACTGGGATGGCAGATGGCGATTGCTGAAGCTGATTGGCTGGGAGAAATTCGTTATCGAAACGTGGGATTAACGGGAGCCTTGCTCAGAATAGAGGGAAAAAAAGGAAAGAGCGGGGAGGGGAGAAAGGACGGTGCAATTTTCCTATAATAGTTTTTATGCATCGCTATTATCATACCAGAAATCATTCTCTGGAGCACTGTAAATAAATAAATCATGGACGACAGAGCAAAGTCTTGCGTGGGCGCATCTTCTTGGTGGTGGTGGTGGCTGAACCTGGACTTGGGCCCGTCGGGATGTTTGGGATTGTTTGGAGTGTCGTAATCGTCGTCACCACCACAACCACCAAGAAGTGCTCCAACCACAAGATTCCTTTTTGTGAGTGTCCATACACATTGCCATACTCGAGTACTCGTACAACGTGTGTCTGAGACAGGTTATCCATCTTTGCCCTCTCTCGCTTGCCCGTTCGTTCGTTCCCTCTCCTCTTCCCTCCCTCGCACGCTCTCGCCCTGTTTTGAGCCCACAGTTTGGCTTCCCTTGCCTTGCTTCCACTTTTTTGTCCTTCACCTGCCCTGCCTGCCCTCTGTCTTTCCTACTTCTTCTCTGCCTTCCCACCCTTCTTTTTTCTACTCTCTCCTCCGTCCGCTCCTTACTATCATCCCACCACCCACTACTGAACCTTCTCCTCCTCCCCCCTCTCATCGCCCTCCTCAATTGTCCTCATCCGTCTGGTTTCATTTCCTGCTCTCACTGTGCTCACGTTTAATTGAATTGTGACTTCTCCTTACTATTTTCCGTATAGTGGATCGGATAGTTCCTCTTTTCTCCTTTTTTATTCCTTTCCCTCCCTTTTCTTTAGTCCCTCTCGTTGCTGTGCATTTCACCTTTTGCCGAAACCTGCAAGTCCCGCGGCATCTCAACCTGTTGACATCCCGTCCGTCCACATTGCCTAACCCTAGCATCCTTCTGCGATCCGCAAACATTAAGCCTTGGAGCTGCGAGGGGAATTTGTTCCTTTCAGCCGACTTCCGTCAGTTTTGTCCGCCTCGCACAATTGAGTAAGGCAAGAGAAGATGGCGGACAGAGGCGTTACCCCGCTAAAATCTGCCGCTGAGACTGAGCAAGAGGCCAAGGCTAGGGAACATGAATTCGCAGAGGAATCGAGAAAAGGAGGGGCAGCAGTTTTTGAGTTTGATCCGAATGCTACACCGGAACAAAAGGCTGCCCAGGTGAAAAAGGTAATCTACTGGTTCTGAAGTTACCTGTTTTTGGCTTCTGGTAGAATGAGGAGGCTCTACCGAAATATGAGGCGTTTACTGATGACGTGAACATTGGTTGCAAATAGACGATCCCTGGAGAACTAGGTTTAGCAAAGGCAAGAGTTACGGATATCGTAAGCCTCCTTCCTAATTATAATGTTCTCTTGTTTGTTGAATTCTTACTTATTGCCATAACTGCAGTCATCGGCCGTTCAAAATAGCGCATCATTGGTTTCAAGAAGTAATGGAGCGATGAATGGAAGAAATGGCGCCCAAACCTTGCCCGATACTCCAAAGGCCCCCAAAGCGCCCGAGATGGTAAACGGCCAGCCAAAGGCCGACGATGGAGAATGGAGTCGGGCCGGTTGGGAACCGCAGTTTGGAAGTCTCAACGACACCTTCGGACTCGGTGACGTAGTCGCCGAAGATCATCAGACACTTCTGGAGAGTAAATTGGACGACAAGTTCTTTGGTGGTGAGTCTGTATGCTTGTTATTTGCTTGAATGGGTAAATGTTCTAACGGTTAATTGTGAAGATTGGTATCATAATGCCGGCGTTATCGGTTTTGCATGTTTGTCGACCTGGTTCCTGACACTTATCGGTGGTGGCCTTGGATGGGTTATCATTGTCATGGCTTGCTGCGCAACCTATTACCGCACATCAATCCGTCGAGTGCGCCGTAATATTCATGACGACCTCAACCGCGAGTTTGCAAAGAATAGATTGGATACCGATGTTGAATCTCTCGAATGGATCAATTCATTCACGGTCAAATTTTGGCCCATCTACCAACCGGTTCTCGCTACCACCATTACCAACGTGGTCGACCAGGTTTTGGAAGGCGCTACCCCGGGTTTCTTGGACTCGCTGAGACTCAGCACCTTCACACTTGGAACCAAACCACCCAGGGTCGAGTTTGTTAAAACTTATCCCAGGACTGAAGATGATATTGTCGAGATGGATTGGAAATTCAGCTTTACTCCTAATGACACCGCAGACCTGACAAGCCGGCAACTAAGGAATAAAGTTAATCCGTGAGTAAACAATCACACCACACCCTGAATACCGCTTTTATTAACATTCCAATAGTAAGGTCGTTCTTGAAGTCCGTATTGGTAAGGGTCTTGCTTCAAAGGGGGTGCCCATTGTGGTTGAGGATATGGCATTTTCTGGTATAATGAAAGTCAAGATAAAGCTCCAACTTGCTTTTCCCCATGTACGCCTGACTGTTCCCCGTGTCTGAGCTAAGATGTGCTAACTATTACGCCTCTAGATTGAGAAAGTCGATGTGTGCTTTTTGGGGAGACCGACGTTTGACTATGTCTTGAAGCCACTTGGAGGAGAGACCTTTGGCATTGATATCGGTTTCCTCCCGGGTCTTAGCGGGTTCATCCAGGAGATGATTCATGCAAATCTTGGTCCCATGTTCTATGCTCCTAATGTATGCATTGGCGCGATCTTTCACTTTTCTTTTATTTTTGTTCTGTTTTTCATACTAATGCTCTCTAGGTGTTTACCGTTGAAGTTGCCAAAATGCTCGGAGGTGCCCCAATTGATACCGCTATCGGTGTCCTTGTCGTTACCATTCACAATGCTCACGGCCTTAAGAATCCTGATAAATTCAGTGGTACACCTGATCCTTATACCGTCTTCTCAATCAACAACCGCGAAGAAATTGCCAAGACCAAGATCGTCAATGAGAGCGCCAATCCCAAATGGAATGAGACTAAATATATCCTTATCAACAACTATAACGATAGTTTGACCATGACAGTCTATGATTGGAACGAATTTAGGAAGAATAAGGAGTTGGGTGTTGCTACATTTGCCTTGGACAAGCTTCCGGAGGACCCTCAGCAAGAAAATGTTGTCATCCCAGTTATGGTCGGTGGAAAGCCAAGAGGCCAGGTTTCGTGTGATTTCCGATTCTTTCCAACTCTGGAAGGCACGGTTTTGGAGGACGGGACAAAGGAGCCCGCGCCGGAGAGCAATACCGGTATCTTGCGATTTACTGTCTCCCAAGCGAAGGATCTTGATTCTACTAAGAGTCTTGTCGGATCCCTCTCCCCGTATGCCATCCAGACTCTTAACGGCAAAATTATCAACAAGACGAAGCCGGTCAAACGTAACAATAATCCCATCTGGGAGGTTTCCAAAGAAATCCTTGTCACCAACCGCAAGGCTGCCAAATTGGGACTTCAGATTAAGGATGATCGTGATATTGCCGCGCATCCGCTTTTGGGGACCTACACAATCAAACTAGATGATCTCATCGATAGGAATTCTAAGGGCACGGAATGGTTTAACCTTTCAGAGACAAAGACTGGGAGGGTCAAAATGACAGCTCAGTGGAAGCCTGTTGCTATTAAGGGTGCTCTGGGAGGCACTGGTGGCTACGTTACACCGATCGGTGTCATGAGAGTCCATCTGCAGAGCGCGAGGGATCTTCGGAACTTGGAGGCCCTGGGAAAATCCGACCCGTATGTCCACGTCTTGTTGTCGGGAGTTGAGAAGGCCCGCACTGTCACTTTTAAAAATGATCTAAACCCGGATTGGGACGAGGTTTTATATATTCCAGTCCACTCTCCTCGAGAGAGATTGACGCTTGAGGTTATGGATCAGGAGAGTATGGGCAAGGATCGTTCGCTTGGCCATCTGGAGGTTAACTGCAACGAGTATATCAAGCAAGGCGAAGATGGTCACTGGCTTGAACATAGTGAGAAGGTTAATCGCAGTGAAGGCCTAAGGTTGGATCGTGGAGTCAAGGGAACTCTTAACTTTACCCTTGCCTTCTACCCTTGCCTTAATATCGCTGATCCGGAAAAAGATGAGGCGGAGCGTAAACTCAAGGAGGAAGAGGACAAGAAAAACGAGCAAGACGTTGAGCCAAAGGCAGAGAAGAGTGCGGTTGATATTGAGAATGAAAAGTCCAAAGCGCAAATCAAGGAGAATACTCTTGCTGAGGCGGCGGCTGGCTCTGACTCAGATGATGACGAAAAGAAGATTCCTAAGATCAGATTAACACCCGAAGAGTTGGTTAAATACGGTATAGTACCTATTATCTACTTGTGCAGGAAGATTCTAATTTTGTGGTAGATTCTGGGCTCTTGATTTTCAGGATGATCGAAGGTCAATTTGCGCATAAGGATTGCTATCTTGAAGTTCTTATGGACGATATGTTGTATCCCGCATATTCTAGTGCCAGGATCGGGAGCAAGAATATGAAGTTCGACGAAAGTGCGTATATGCCCTTGACCCTTTGCGAACTAGAACTAATGGATAAACGAATAGTTGGTGATGCGTTCGTTAGAGAACTCGAGTTCTCTAAGGTCACTCTCCGTTTGAGAGAGCATGGGAAAGATGGAGACGAGGAAGATGAAATTCTTGGAAGGTTAACTGGCAGTACTCTCGAGACTGTAAAACAATGTCTGGTATGTTCTTCTCGGTCTCCCGGGACGGGCGTTCGGTTACTAATACGGGCAAAAATAGAACAACCCGACTATCCTTTCTCTCAAAGGCAAAGACGGCGAAATCAGCAAGGTCAAGATTAGCTTGAAGTATATTCCGGTTTTGATGACTCTCGATCCTAGCGAGAGTATCAACAACATGGGTACCCTTAGAGTGGACATCTTGGATGCCGCAAATCTTCCCTCCGCCGATCGGAATGGCAAGAGTGATCCTTATTGTGTCTTTGCCTTGGACGGTAAAGAATTGTACAAGACCGATGTTCAGAAGAAGACACTACATCCTTCTTGGAATGAGTTTTTCGAGGCTAAGGTTGCATCGAGGACGGCCGCCAACTTCGTGGTTGAGATTTTTGACTGGGATCTCGCGGGTAAAGCAGATTTCTTGAGCAGGGGCCAAATTGATTTGGCACAACTTGAACCCTTCACACCAAAGACTGTTAAACTAAAGCTCACTGGTAAACAAGGTCAGGAGGGTAGATTTGGAGAGTTGAGGCTTAGGCTACAATTCAGACCAGACTACATTACCAGATCACGCCAAGGATCATCTACCTTCCATGGCACGTTCGCTACACCTGGAAAGATAGTCACTGGTGTTGCGGGAGCCCCGCTCAGGGTCGGTAGTTTTGCTGCTGGTGGCATCACTAAGGGTGCTTCTTTCTTGAAGAAGAGCGCATTTGGTCGCAAGGCCAAGGATTCCAACGGCGTCACGGAGGAGATCGAACAGGAAACACTAACGCCTATCTCAGCTCCTTCAAACGGAGGTGCTAAGGTGAGTAGCGAGGGTGGTGTTGCGGCTTATGATCCCGATGGGAACCAGGTAGCTCTCGGCGGATCGGAAGATAATTTGGATCCGGGACAGAGAACTCCCGGTAAACGTGCCGGCCTTAGTCACACCCCATCTACAGCAGGAAGTCCGCACAATAGGAACAGAAGCGTCTCAAGCACGCTCTCCGTACCCGGTGGAGCGCCTGGAGGAGCCGATCAGGGGACGGCCACTGTTAGAATTGTTGGTGCTTCTGGATTCCCAACCAACGCCAACGTTCAACTCCGCTTCAAGACCTTGGACAAAGGTAAGGAGCTTCATAAAAGCAAATCTCTCAAGTCTTCCACTGGTGAATTGGCCTGGGATGAAAGTTTCACCTTTAATTGCACGGCCGACCAACAATTCATGGTTTATGCGAAGGACAACCACCTCCTGCGTGGCGACGAGGAATTGGGGGAGGGATTGTTTGTCGTCGATGATACCGGCAATGGAGGCGATACTGTGGTGCCTGTTGGCAAAGGCAAAGTTGTTTTAAGGACCAGTTTTAAGAGCTCCGAGACGGCTAGCAATGCATCGCCGAGGCATAAGAGGGGTCTGTTGAAAGTGCGCTCGCACGCTTCCTAATGGCTGGGATAACTCCAGGGCTCATTTCGTTTCCTAATTTCAATTCACTTCTAGTTGTCTTTTAATTTGATCTTTTTCTCCTTCATCTTTTGTTTCCTACCAAACCGCAATTTTTCCTTCCTGGCGCACGAAATTTGGGGGTTTTATCTTTTTTTCTTGCCATGAGTTTGATGTTTTCTCTTATATTTTTGAGGGGCAGTGGGAAAAAGGTTCGGGGCGGTAGTAGTAGGTGGGGGGTGGCGAAGTTAGTACGGGGGTTCTAGGGATTCCGTTCGATAATTTGATATTCCCTTGGTCTTTTGGAGCAATACAGAAGGTCAAATCTTCACCTTTTCCAAGATTTTCATATTTGTTAAAGGAGATGGGGGTGAGAAAGGTGTATTTGTAACAAGGCTATGGCGGTATGTCTGGCGGAAAGCTTTCTTCACCTTAACTCTAAATTGGGATTATCATGGACGTGATATCTGAGTTTGTGATATAGTAAAAAATTTCCACCCCGCTGATGGGGCATTGAGTTTTTTTTTCCCAGGGAGTGAAAGATCCTGGCAGTTTGGGGTGCTCTGTCAAACACTTGTTTGAGATCGATATGTGATGTAATAGAGGTGACAGCAATCAAACTAATCTCGCGCAGAGGAAGAACGTGGAGAGCAATTTTAGACAAACAAGTTTTCTTTGTCGCTTCGTTGACACGATCCACGTCATTCCTGTATTCTATCCATCCGAACTTTTACAAATCTAGCATAATACGACTCGACTCTAGGTCATCTGCAACCCGACCCGCCCGCATGTATCTATGCCTTTTTTTTGCATCTATTTCGCAACGGGGCGGAAGGGAAATGCAGGACGAGTTTGCTAGTTATCCGAGTGATGCACTGTGAATCACTAGCTATCCAACCAGTAAGGGGGGGGCGGGGTAGGGGTAAAAGGTGGGGACGGAAGTGTTAGCATTTCTGCAGACTTCCGCGCCCGTGTGTCTCTCTCCCGCCCCCCCTGTCTCTAGCATCCCCTACCACCGCAACATTAATCTATCCATAAAAACCCCCCTTCAAACCCTCCCACCACCTCACCACCACCAACCACCCAACCACCCAACCACCCAACCATGATAGATCCCATAAAATCCGGCTCATTCACCTATACTCAGCCGGGCGGCCTGCTAAACTCCAATGTGCCGCGCGCCGACAAGAAGACGCTGAACCACTACTTGAACCCCGTGCGACCGCCGCGAAAGCAGACGTGGGTGCCGCCGAAGCTGACGGGCAAGTGGTGCAAGGCGCAGCTCGCGCACTACGGTATCAAACCGCTCAGCGGGAGTAAGCAAGAGTTGGAGAAGCGATTGAGGGTAGCCTACAATGAGGGGTTATTGAAGAAGCAGCCGTTAGAAATGAAGCTTTTGGAGAAATATATGAGGGCAGAATGGAGGGCTAAGAGGGATGAGAATGGTGGTGGTGGGGAGAGGGGGGAGAAGTGTGGGGAGAGGTTGGGAGGAAAGGGAGGAGGGGGAAAAGGGGGAGGAGGAGGAGGAGGGGGAGGGGGAGGGGGAGGGGGAGGGGGAATGGGGAAATTTTTCAAGTTGGACAATGCGAGCGATGATGAGGAGGTGGTCCTTTTTCACAGGGTATTTAAAGAGGAGGAAGGGTGTGTCAAAGAGGAAGGGGATGAGGATGAGGAGGGGACTTTTATCTCTTCAGCCACTACTGCTACCACTTCTACCTCCGCTTCTATAACCCCGCCGACCTCCATAGCCCCGCTCGCTCCACTCCCCACCTTCGGCTTGTCAAACGCCAGATCCCCCCTTCACAAATCTGGCGCCGCGGCCTTCACGAAGAAGCACGTCTTCGGCACCTGGGACGTCACCTGCCCCGCCATAACCCAAGATTGGGAAACGGAGGAGCTGACATTCACACTGATGCAAGACACCGACTCCAACACCGTCGTCGGCGAGGTCGACTTTGGCGTGATGGACGGCGTGCTCCGCTTGAAGTCCTACCCCTCCGCCAAGAACCACACCGTCGGTTTCTACTGGGCTGGGCGCGCCGGCGAGGATGGGGACATCCAGCTCGACAGTAGGGATGGGGAGATTACCTTCTCCGATAGAGGGTTGAGGGCTAAGGGGAGATTTGACTTTATCGAGGGCGTCGGAAGGGGAGTTAGGTTTGAGGCGAGGAAGATTGCTCAGGGCCCGGTGGTTGGAAGGGTGGATTGGGAAATTTATTGTGAAGAGGCTGGCAGGGTGTGGAGGTAGTTTGGGGGAGGGTTAATGTGCGCGACTCCTGAATTTCCAATTGGAAGTTGATTAATTATTATCATTCGTTATTTCCTTCTCTTTTTCTCTTTTGAGTTTTTTTTTCCTCCTTGGGAATAGTACCAGCTTATGAGTTAGAAATAGAAATGCGGGATACTCATTATTGGTTTTTCTTCTTTTCTTCTTTTTTCTTCCCTCTTCTCCCTTCAAGAATCATTGACGGTGGTGCTTTCATTCGATAGATCGGGTTATGTTAGATTTTTGTAGTTCCTATTCAATAGTTCCTATTCAATAGAATTAACTGAAGTTCTCCCTTTCTTGATATGACATTCTCACAACGATGGCTTGAATGGTAAAGGAAAAGAAGCACCCTCCATTTTGATGATAACCCCCGGATCTCCTCCCCCCCTTCTAGTATATTTTTTCTGTATCGGTACTTTACTGGATATAATACCTAAACTAGCCTACCACTTCTCCCACCCACCCCACCATTCCGACCCCTCACAGGCTCCTAAATGACGACGAATCCTGTACTGCTAGCGCCTCCCTCCAAGCAGAGTACTGTACAGCGCCAAACGAACAAGAATCGCATAGTGATAGCAACAACACCGGATTGGGGTTGCCTAGCGCTATGGGAGTCCGCCCCATGACAACCCTACCAACTAACTAAGCATATACTGCACGATAGCAAGCACTTTTACCTAGTGCCCTTCGCTGCGAATATCTGGGAACCCATACCACACACCCTCGGCCCGCCGAATCTTCTCTTCTATGATAGCAAAAGATAGAACCGCTAGCGCCTAGGGCTAGATCTTAGCTCTGATGCAGCAATTAGACGTTTCCTCGTGGCGATGATGCATATCTCGGTAATAAATCGCGGTTATTATACTGCTGACATCACCCTAACCACAAATAGAAGCACGAAGTAGAGAAAGAGAAAGAAATGAAGGAAGGGGGTGGAAATATTCCGTTTCTTTTTTTCTTCTCCTCAAGATATGCGCAAGATAACCCCTAAGAGATGAATCCGGATTAGAGTCTACCCTCGTTCACTCCGGGAACCCCCGCCTGGTTATGATGTTATGATGTTATGTAGAAGAGAAACTTGGCTTTTCATGTCTGCATAGATCACCGTTTATCACTCGCGATTGGATAAAAGGCAGCTTTTGAAAAGGATGAAGTGGTTGAACGGCGTACTGTACCGGAGACTTTAATAGAGCGAGGGATACTGGGGGGGCTTCATTTTCTGCCTGAGAGGGCTGGGGAGGCATACTATTTGTGCGGTGAAATGGCGACGTAAATTGGAGGAGAAAGCAAAGGGAAAGGGAAAAAAAAACATATGCATGATGGGGGGGAATAAAAGGGAACGGAATTGCATGTCTGGTGGATTGGTTGGGTAGTGAGGTGTGGGTGTGGGGGGGGGGGGAAGGTAAAAGGGATGAGTTGAGCTCGGGTAGCTTTGAACCGAGACCGAAGAATACTGAGTGGTTTTTGTCGAAGTCGAAAGACCGGGAGAGTAGGAGCATATATCTGAAAGTACTATAATAATATTTCAATAACAAAACTATTTTTTATTTTTTATGGATCGGGATAGCCGGAGTTTAGCCTAAGACTTGAAAAAGAAAAGAAAGAAAAAATAAATAAAAAATCGGTCTGGGAGATGTGAAAAGATCAGAGCTCTACAAGGATGGAGTCAGGAATCCTCCTCTTCACTCAACTAATAGTTAATACCCATAACTGCTCACGCTGGTTTGTGTAAGCTAGATTTTACCAGCTTTGTTTGATCCTAGGGGATGATGGTTTTCCGGGAGAAAAGGGAAGGAATAGAAAAACAAAAGACAGAGATGTTGATGGGTTTTGTTGTTGGACGCTGCGGGAAGGGGTTTGAAGGTTGTTTAGGGGAGAGGGAAAAGCTACTGGTGGTATATATATATGTGAACATAATATGGAAATGCTCAAAGAGCAGTACATATGGGGTTTTTTTTTTGTTTTAATAGCGATAGCAAAGATTTTGTTGAGTGTTGGAGTTAAACTGCATCGTGGTTTTGGATTAGAGGGCTTGTTTTAGTAGATTCACCGCTCCCTCGTTCCGGGTGCGGGAAGCCCACCCAAGTGGCGTTAGGCCATAAATGTCTGGAATGCTGGGGTCGACATCTTCCTGCCCCAGCAGCAGTTTCACCACTTCATCGTTGCCACTCGCTGCAGCCCATGAGAGGGGTGTTCGGCCAACCTTATCGGTGATATTAGGGTCGATATTTTTGTATCTTAATAGTAGCTTCACTATTTCACCATTCCCCAACCTGGAAGCGCTCGCGAGCGGTGCTTGGACATGGTAGCTCTTGATATTGGGGTTGATGTCTTCTCGTTCCAACAGTAGCTTTGCCACTTGATCGCGCCCATGCTCGATAGCGCACGAGAGCACTGTTCGATTAAAGTTATCGGTCATATTAGGATCGACATCTTTACGTCTTAGCAGTAGCCGAACTACCTCATGATGGCCATCTTTGGCGGCAGACATGAGCGGTGTTATGCCATCCTTATTGACCCTATTAGGGTTGACATCGTCACGTCCTAGCAGTAGCCGAACTACTTCATGATGGCCACTCGCGGCTGCCGACATGAGCGGTGTTTTTCCGTCCTTACTGGCCCTATCAGGGTTGACATCGTCACGTCCTAGCAGTAGCTGAACTACTTCATGATGGCCACTCGCGGCTGCCGACATGAGTGGTGTTTCGCCATCCTCATTGACCGTATTAGGGTCGACATCTTCACGTCTTAACAGTAGCCGAACTACCTCATGATAGCCATCTTTGGCCGCAGACATGAGCGGTGTTTCGCCATCCTTATTGGACCTATTAGGGTTGACATCTTCACGTCTTAGCAGTATCTGAACTACTTCATGATCGCCACTCGCGGCTGCCAACATGAGCGGTGTGTTGCCATGCTTGTCGGCCATATTAGGGTTGACATCTCGGCATCTTAACAGTAGCTTCACCACTGCATCATGCCTCGACCTCACAGCGCACAAGAGAGGTGTTAGGCCACTGCTATCTGCTATACTGGGGTTGACGTCATCACGTTCCAGCAGTAGCTCCACTACTCGATCACGTCCCATCTCGGCAGCCAAAGAGAGCGGTGTTTTGCCATCATTGTCCGGGATATCCGGGTTGACATCATTCCGTCCCAACAGTAGCTTCACTACTCCATCACGCCCACAACTGGCAGCCCATGAGAGTGACGTTCGGCCATCATTGTCCGGGATATCCGGGTTGACATCATTCCGTCCCAACAGTAGCTTCACTACTCCATCACGCCCACAACTGGCAGCCCATGAGAGTGACGTTCGGCCATCATTGTCCAGGATATCCGGGTTGACATCATTCCGTCCCAACAGTAGCTTCACCACTCCATCACGCGTCAACCTGACAGCCGATGAAAGTGGTGTTTGGCCACATGTGTCTGTTATATTAGGGTTGACATCCTCATGTTCCAGAAGTAGCTCCACTACTCGATCACGTCCCATCTCGGCAGCCCAAAAGAGCGGTGTTTTGCCATCATTGTCCGGGATATCCGGGTTGACATCATTCCGTCCCAACAGTAGCTTCACTACTCCATCACGCCCACAAATGGCAGCCGATGAGAGAGACGTTCGGCCATCATTGTCCGGGATATCCGGGTTGACATCATTCCGTCCCAACAGTAGCTTCACCACTCCATCACGCCTCGACCTGACAGCCCATGAGAGTGGTGTTTGGCCATATCTGGCTCTTATATTGGGGTTGACATCCTCATGTTCCAGAAGTAGCTCCACTGCTCGAGTACGTCCCATCTCGACAGCCCAAAAGAGCGGTGTTTGGCCATCATTGTCCGGGATATCCGGATTGACATCATTCCGTCCCAACAGTAGCTTCACCACTCCATCACGCGTCAACCTGACAGCCGATGAAAGTGGTGTTTGGCCACATGTGTCTGTTATATTGGGGTTGACATCCTCATGTTCCAGAAGTAGCTCCACTACTCGATCACGTCCCATCTCGGCAGCCCAAAAGAGCGGTGTTCGGCCGTAATTGTCTGGCAAATCCCCGTTGATGTCTTTTTGTGCCAGCAGTAGCTTCACTACTTCATAACATCCATAATTTGCAGCCCATGAGAGTGGTGTCCGGCCGTCTCTGTCTGCTATATTGGGGTTGACATCCTCATGTTCCAGAAGTAGCTTCACTACTGTATCATCTGCTTTCATGACAGCCCACAAGAGGGGTGTTTGGCCGTAATTGTCTGGCAAATCCAGGTTGACGTCTTTCTGTGCCAGCAGTAGCTCCACTACTCCATAACGCCCATAATTTGGAGCCCATGACAGTGGTGTTTGGCCGTCTCTGTCTGCTATATTGGGGTCAACACCTTTCCCTCCTGGAAGTAGCATCACTCCTTCACCATGCCAATTCCCAGAAGCCCACGGGAGTGGTTTTCGTTTGGAATTGTTTTGCATGGTGGGGTTGGTGATGTCGTCACGTTCGAAATGTAGTTTTAGTACCCAAAGGGCGGAACGGGGCCGGGAAAGAGAAAACAAAGGATCGGCAAGCTTTAGTCGCTTGAAGGAAAGGCGAGCAATCCAGGATTTTGTGGAAACAGAAAACCACGCACCCGAGGGGTTCGTGATCGGACGTAGTCTATCAAATAGGTTGGTAGAAATGGATAAAAGAAGGAGGGGAGAAAGGTTTCAATAAATGTGGCTGCCGTGTTCTCGAAGGTGTTCGTCAGTGCCCCAATCTTGGTTGCAAAAGTAGCACAGTCGGTTCTGCATAAACCGTCGAAAGGGAGCTTATATAACTCCCCAGGACAACATTCCCACCCAACACTCTGTAGAACAGTCACATTTACTAACCCTGATTAAGAATAACTAAACTTAGAACATAGAACTAGCGAGATTCCACATCGGGCGTTGGTATTTGCTCCGGTAAGTACACTCGCACCCCGTTATCCCGGATGGCCAGATTTTATGAATTTTGTCCGGGACAACGGGGCATCCGGAGCAACAGAGGCAGAGTTTGTTCTATTAATTGTTATTTTTTGTTTCCCCAGGAATGGTGCCAGCTCATAAGTTAGAAATAACGATGCGGAATGAGTTACTCATGATTGACTTTCTTCTTTCTTTTCCCTTGCTTTTCCTACTATTTTTCCTTCAAGAATGATTGACGGTGGAAATTTCATTCAATAGATCAGGCTATTTTAGATTTTGTTCCTATTCAACAAAATTAATTGAAGTCTTCCCTTTCTTCCCATGACGATGATTTAAACGGCAAAAGGAGAGAAAGACCTCCCCTTTTTTGACAATAACCCCCGGATCTCCTCAGCAACCGCACTAACCTTTCCCGATGCGCAATAGTACCCTGTGGCTCGACTTTAGTAAGGTCTTAAGAACGGTTCTTAAATAGAGAGTTTGCGCAAAGAGACCTAGGTGACAGAAAAACAGGTTATTTTCTGTTAACCTAAAAGTCTTGGACACCTAGGTGGGTAGCGAGACCTGGAAGAAGTGTAAAACCGGGCTTTTCAGACCTGAAGAAATCCAATCGCTTCAGAATAATAAGTCAGCAGCAACACAGCTCCCTTTAAAAGATTTTGGTGATGATAATATTGGGCATTCAGTAGCAGATTATCACCTGTTCTAT
>Ga0307509_10001753_pt1 | contig 36070 bp, 54 predicted proteins | sample 10_EM_MG_FD_202245 | JGI IMG/M metagenome (GOLD analysis project Ga0307509, IMG submission 202245) | Populus trichocarpa ectomycorrhiza microbial communities from riparian zone in the Pacific Northwest, United States - 10_EM | ecosystem: Host-associated > Plants > Roots > Unclassified | place...
TGCTCCACACATCGTTGTCACTGTATTGGCTACTACCTCCCTATGTTCACTCTTTTTGTCTGCTTTCACTTTCACATCTTCCGCTATTCTCAGCCCGTTCGATCGCTAAATACCTGCCCCCAGTACAACCGGGGGTGAATGGATGGATGGGCCGTCTGGCGTGAGCGTGGGGTTTCTCTTTTATCTGCATAAGACCAGATGGATTTTCTTGGTAGCCAATCATGGAACCCCCCACAGCCTACGGTAGAAAAAATGGGAAAACATGGGTTGGAGACATGGGTATCGATTGGCCCGAGCCACTAAACCCTCCAATCAGGACTTCGGAACCCCTTGTCACTTTCTCCCATCTTTTTTTTTACCGCAAGCTGGATGGTGCTACAAACATTTCTACTCGAGTAGCAGCACAGGTATCCGGGAATAAGTACCGGTACCAGAATATTTTGAGTCTGAATTTGGTATGAGTGGTCAGATGCACACATAATTTGCCATCCAAAATTCTGTCTGATCTTTGAGTTCGGGTACTCCATACTTCTTGTGCTACCTATATGCCATTCGCAGTACAAGGCAAGTCGAGCACTCCGGGAAAGCCCAATTGAAGACAGCGCATATTGATGCTCTGGGATTCCTTCGGGCAACAAGTGCCCGAGCATGGAAAAGTATCTATGCATATCTGCGTGCAAACAAAATTATGCCCTCAGTTTTCGGGTACAGATGTTCAAGAAGGGCCGAAATTTGGGAGGGAGAGCCTGCAAGTTGGTTCCTTGGTTCTTGTATTCCATGAGATTGTTCTGGGGAAAATAAAATAGGGTATGATAAAACAAACAAAAACATGTTGGACAACATATGCTTGGTATCCCTGCCCTTGGGTTCCCAAAATGACACAGTTGCACCGAGGGAGATACCGGTACTTTAAATATGAGTACCGGTACTCCCCAGGACACGCAGTGGATCGCGTCTGTTGCTGGGTCTCGTGGATCCATCCAATAGTCATCGATAAAGATCGAACGAACTCTTCTGAGCGGTGGTGTCCCTCACCGAACCAGTCGCCCCCAAACGGCCCGGTAGAATTTTTCCCTGAACACACAACCCTGCTTTTTCCAAACCGTCTGATTGGACACCTCCCCACCCTGTGGGATAACAAGCTTTATTTCCAAGCTCGCCAAGACGATTCCCCCGAGGAACAGATGGCATCGGTATCATAAAGGGTGGAAAATAAATAAAAAAAGATCATAGAAAAGAGGAAGATATGATACAAGAGATAAAAAGAAAGACAAATGAAGCACGTGGTCGCATCTTCCTAATAGTTCTCCCAAACGACTGGAGGCAGGACCGTCCTGATGACCCTCCAGTGTCCTAGAGCGCTCGTTTCCTGCCAACCAACGAGCGCATCGATGTTGGACTCGCTAAGAATGGTAAATCCACCCGACACCCCCAAGTACTGATCGAGATTTATTTCGAACTGAGGGAAAAGGTAGTGCCTCCTTGAAATCGACCCCAAAATGTCGGCATCAGCCGGTGCACGGAACGTATAGGGATCCGGAGAGCGGGTGCAAAAGATAACCTAAGATTCCAAATGATTGGTGACAGTTAGCAGAGCCAGGAATGAATGAGTAACCAAGCTTTTGCAGTGGAGGGGGGGATGTGAAGAGGGGGTGGGGAAAGTGAAAAAAACAAAAAACAAAGATATGGTCAGGCATGCTCAGCTCTCCGGAAGAAACGGCATGGAGGAAAGTGGAGAAAGAGAGGACAAAAAAAAGAGAAGGATGCATCCTCCGGACGGATTCGTTGCTCTAACAATGACAGGGCTCGAAAGAGACAGGGTCCCAACTATCATCCGCCTATCAAGGCTTGTCCTCCTTCCGCGGGATGGGTCTGGGGGCAAATAACCGAGAAGCAGGGTCCAGCCTGACCTGGCCTGGGCAAGAAGAGATAGATGTGTCCTAAAGTCATGGGGGACGAAGGGATAAACAGAACTGGGAAACTACGGAGGTACAGCTCCTAAGTTTTGTATGTTCCACAGGGTGTAAGAACCGCAAATCTCGCTTGTGCAACATACAAAACTTAGGCGCTGTACCTCCGTAGACAGGACCCAAGAAAAAGGCAAACAGAATACCCTAAAGCAGGGTTCAAAGATCTCGTAGCACAAGCCAGATAAAGATCCGAAAAGCTTGTCGAGCAGACGGAAAAAGAAACGCACTTGGTATATGCGATTTACCTCGACCTGAAGAGCCCGAGGAAAAAGAACAAAAAGGGAATCAACGGTTCAACGGTTAATGCAGGAGTAATTGCGAGCTGCTTAAAGAGACGGAGTGTACTCGGGTAGAGCAATCGGGGTAATCACGAGTCGTCAGAGTTGTGAATAAAACTCACCATGTTGGTAAAATCAACCGTGGCTTTATCGATGTCCTTCTCAGGCATATCCTCCCTGAAAACCCTGCAGCCGCTGAATATCGTTCGCACAGTTTCAATGATCGACTTTGCTGCCTTCAACTTCAAATCGCCAGCCCAATTCTATGAATCACGTGATTAGTAACTCCGATAGTACCAATACAGCTACTCCGAACCCTGGTCCCATCGGGGGATTATTGAGAGTATTCAAGGGTCCAAGACGTCACAACTCTTCAAGTTGCCGTTCAAAGTAACCAAGGAATTGTAGCCGAGAGATCAGGGTTCAATGGGTAAAGCTTACAATCGCAATGACGCCGTCCTCGGTGAGAAGGCCTCTTAGTCCAACAAGGAATTCCCGAGTGAACAGGCTCGCCGGGACAGCTCCTCCGGTAAAAACGTCATGCAGGATATATTCATACTTCTTCCTGTCCTTGCCCTTGTTGCTGGTTTCCCTCTTAACAAAGGTGATAGCATCTTCAATGTATGCCGTGTGATTCTCTTTGAGCTGGAAGAACTCTGTCGCATATTGATGGACAACGGGGTCTAGTTCAACGACATCTGTCTCCACCCCATGAGTGATTAACCCGTTCACAGCAGTGCCAACTCCTAAACCACTATAAGCGAGCAACGGTGGTCAGTCTTACCACATGAATCTAGAGTAAATCTTAGGATTGTGGGATATACATAGCTAGAGCCTTTGGGTTGGGGTTCTTCGGAGGTGGGTCAACAAGCCGGACGGCTTCCAACATCACAAAAATAGCATAAATTGGTTCTTTAAGGTCCTTCTCCACGTACTCGAACCCCGGAGGAGGTCTCTCCCACACTCCACCCAATATGGAGTGATCGCAGCGCAATACTCTGAAATTTTGATGGTTGTGTTGAAGCACAGAAATATAACCTGTATTCGACTCCTGACGAGCCAGAAGGGTATAGTTCGAGGCTGCCAATGTTTCATTGAGCCCCATGGTAGAGGTACACATGCTATTGTACATGTTTGTGTGCAACATCGCAGGAATAGCTGTAAGAAGCAAGAGAGATGGAGACACCAATGCATAAATCCCACCAGCCAGGTTAGGGAGCCCGCAGCGGGTGAGAATCCATGACGATCCGATGCGGTTCACAAGGTGTTTTGGAACCAATGACTGCATCTTCCAGAAGTACCCGAAAAACACACCTGCCATAATTCCATCTGTGGCAAAGTTTCTAAAATCGGCTAGATGAGCTGTAGAGTAGACTGACAAGAAGAGGAGAGGGTAAAATGTTACACCCTCGGTGATTATTGGGCCCCAGATAGGGCCCCAGCTGTCCGAGCATCTAGCGAGGGTTCGTTGAGCCGCAGGCACATAAAAGGACAGAACAGGCAACAAATTCCTAGCTTTGAATGGGAGCTTAAATGGAAGGTATTTCGCAACCCACGCTACTGCAAACACGAAAGCCGATATCTTTGAGTGATAAAGTGACGTCGGGATCCCACCGTAAACAGGCGCTAATGCTATTTGAGAGGCGTAGGATATGATTGAGGCAGTTGATAGAAGAACGACGGCCTTAAACACGGCAAGCAGTTTCGAAAAACCCAAAGTGGTGGGGACAGCAAGTGAACTTCGCGAGGTTTGCGCTCGTTTCGCCATAGCTCGCGCACCTTTTGCAGACGGTTTGGAAGGAGCAGTCGCTGCCATTTAGAATTCGCTCGACGGCCAATAGAAGGCGAAAAATAGCGAGGTTAAAGATGCTTCTTTAGCTCAGAGGCCCGATGATGGAAGGTGTATTTGTCAAAGAGTTTTCCGGAAACAAGAACGACAAGGCCGGCGTGTCGATAAGTAAAAGGGTGCTTGCTGTAGAGACCAAGAAAACACGGCGTGACGGAGAGAAGGAATCCTATTACCGTGAGAATGTTGGAGGTGGCTGTAGGACGCTTTCCCCAAAGACCGGAAATTTTTTATTTACAGCAGGATCAACTTCAGCATGGAAATGGAATTCTGAAGCGCTCGGAGCTCGGAGCTGTCACCCTAAACGAAGGCCAAGGGTGCCACTTGGCGCCTTGGCTCAAACGCGCAGGACAAGCGGTTTCTGTACCGCAGTAGATCTGAGACCTTGAACGTCATTCGTCAGGGTCGTTACTTCTTGTTTGATCACTCTCCTTCTCTTTTTTCACCCCTACAACACTTCTGGACACTATTTGGTCCCCTGTCCCCCCCCATTCATGCCTGGAAGAATTGTCAATGAAATGGAAGTCGACCCCCTTGCCCTGGCCAGTAGACCAGGGCCCATCGACCAGACAACTAATCAAGGTTAACCCTCCACACCTATACCAACTACACTCGAGGCCATACTAACCACCTCCTTGAAGAACCCGCCCAAGGGGAAGACCCTTACTCTAATCCAGATCGAGCGCGACGGATTACAATCAGAAATAGACGGTAAATAAGCCATCTACCTACCTACCGTGCCTTATTCAGCCCTAAATATGGGAGCTCCTTGAAATGTTCCCCTCATCCCTCCGATATGTATGTCCATCACGAGCCAAAGAAGGAGAAAACGAAGCTTACCTCCGACCATGCCCAAGTTAAAGCCTAAACTACATCTCCAAGAATTCATCAACATACTTTTCATCCCCGGATCTAGAGCTCGCCGACCCACTTCTGTACGATAGGCTAATCCGCCACTACCAAACGCCATCTGAGCGGGAGGCAGAAGGTCGGAACAAGAGTTGGTCCGGTATACTCGAAGCCGATATAACCCGCTCGGAGGCCAAAGTTGAGGCGCTCCGCGAAAATCCTCGGGAAACACTAGAGTCGCGGGCAGAAACGAACCAGGGTCAGACAGTATCGTCGAAAGAAGAAGCTGAGCAGGTGTGGCGAGAAACCATGACACTACGGTTTCTAGAGGGGAGGGATGAGGAGGCGGATTATGCAGCTATCGACGGGAACGAGGAGTACGATGATTATAGGCAGATAGAGAGAGATGCTCAGGATGCTTACTTTGATGCCGAGAGTCCATCGGTGGAAGGGTCCACGACTGGTGATACTGGTATTCAAGATTTTTGAATAGTGTTGAGCCCTTTAGGGCAATTATGATATCAAGTGCAAGAGTCGCCCGGACCGGTTATCATCTAAAGGAGTGACCTTTTCTTGGCTATTTTAACATTTCTGAGATTCTCCAACATTTAACCTCAACTTACCGTACATCGGGGTACCACCCGAAGCCCTCATTTTGACCCCGACTATAGGGCTTGTAGGGAAACTCTATTTTCTTTAGAGTAGCATGCCTGGTTGACCCCAAAATTTAATAACCAAGCTACAATAACGAGGCCAAAATGAAGAGCCCCCCAGGTGTCGGCCTGGCAAATGTCCTGCAAATCTCCACTACTACATAGTGTAGAGACATTGTAGCAAAACCAGTGCCACAACCAACAATCAGAACAAAAATACATGGAGAGGACGTTGGCACTGGGGTTTGGGCATCCATTGCTTCTCCACACTCGCCCTCCTGACAGCCAAACACTCTTCTTAGGGGTTGGAGATGCCAGACCACAGCTTGAGAGCACTCCAGCTGCCATCAGCAACTCAGATTTTGTGGTCCTCAAGGCTGGAATAGGAAAATCTAGGACGACGAGAAGCCCCCCCGAATGATTAATCACACACAATCACTCGATACCAAATTATCGTTTGTAAATTATAAAGCCCACTAGCCCCCCAGAGGCACCATAGGCTCGAGACACACTACTGAACGGTATCCAGAAACCTATTTACTTGAAGCCGTGTGTAGAACTACTCAAACAGCTATTGTACACCATGCGATTCCACCCTGATGTTAGGTGGAAGAGACGAATGCTTCGACACCGGATTCTTGAATCAACGGCCCCCCTAAAGCTATACTCAAGCACTACTGCGGTGGGCACTCCAACAACTTAGCACTCACTGGCTAAGCTCCCCCTCTCCACCTACTTCACATGCCACTTCGGGTATCATACATAGTAATATGTATTAGCTTCGAAACATATGGAGACACACTATTCGTGTTATTTCTAATGCATGTCGGGGGAACGGGCTGGCTCCTTGTCTTTCTGCAATTTGATAGTTGTCCAGCAGATGGGAGGCTAGATGAGTAACTTTGTGTGCAGGCACCGGTGGGGTACGATTCCTTGCGTAGGGCTTGAGCCAATGTCTGGGGCGGGGACCATAGTAGGGAAGAGGCACCACCGAAATAAAGTAGTAGCACCTAATTATTTAGCGGGGGGGAACAACCATGAAAAGAGAAAAAAACATAACAGAGCAATATAAACTCATCGTATCGCAGTGTATGCATGAAAAGCTTTGTGAGTTGGGTTTTGCACGCGATTTACGGTCCGCTCGGGCTGGGGCCCACCCTAAAGCCCGGCCCAATCCAGCCCATGGTGGGGCGCTGCAAATAGCGCGGTGCTCCCGTGTCAAAAGCACAGGGCAAAATTGGCATTCCCAAACCTCCGCATCGTATCGTTCTGCTAATTGAACCCCCCCCCCCTACTGTGTTGTTTTTGGACAATAAAGTTCACATAGAACTGCCGCTGCCGACCCCCCACAACCTCACATGTAGACCTAATATAAATTCCAGCCCAGTCATGACTGCTTCCCCCCGTATCAATACTATCAATACGGAAGCCAAGTTAAACATAATTTGCTCTCTATGATAAAGGAGGTTATAATAATATCATAGCCGATAATAACAATATTATAGTATAATGTCATGGTATCTTCGTACTCCAATCCTGACTATCATACAAACCTGGGCGGGCCTTACTATTGTATCTTTATAGTAGCGATCACAGCCCTCCCAATTCCGGAACCCATAATGTTAGAAACGAAGAGAAAAAGAATACCCTCCTCAAAAACGAAGCGGTTTTCGCCGGCTAATTCTAAGGAGGTTTTTTTTTTACACACCGTATTGCAGACAAATAAATAAATAAGGGTTTCCAACCTCCCGGCCTGGACGCTCAATGGAAAAATAAAGAAAATAAAGTGTATAGAAGAAAATTAAAAGGGGAGTGGGGGGGGGAAGAGAAGAAAAAGAAAAGAAAAGAAAACGAGAAAGAAAGATGCACCAATCGAACGACCGAGTGATAATCTATGATCAAGAAAAGAAACAACTGTGAATAGTTAATGACGATGAATTATCTCGTTCGCGGCATGCGAGGCGGGGGCGAAGAGTGGGGAAGAAAGGGAAAAGAGGAAAAAGTGAAGAGAAAAAAAGTACACCCTGGATGCAGGAAGCATTGGGTGCATGGCGAGCAGCCAAGCAGATCAGCAAGAGGAGAAAAAGAAAAGAAGAGCCAAAACACCTGCACCAAACGACCGACCCCAATAAGGAAACAACAACACCATGTGAAGCTTGAGTACAGTAGCGGTTCAACTAGCCAAGAGTAGGTTAGGACTTAGGAATGAGAAAGCTTCGCACTAATAACTATCTGGAATGTGATAAAAAAAAGATATTTAGTTGAGAAATTACCCACCGAGAGAGAAACAAACGCCCCATATATAGGGCTCAAACATAACAAAAAGCGCCGTGCATAATGAGAGAATGTTCCTGAAGATTTCAAAGAAAAGGTCCAGTACAGTATAAATATAAAAAATGCGTAGAACGGGGCAACGAGGAAGCAGGCTGAAAAGGTAACAAGCGAACAGTGTTAGCGGAATCCTGAATGCAAGAGAAACGTCCAACCCTCGTGTTTTTCATCATGTCATTCCATCCATTCAACTCAAACCCTAACCCTAACCTGATATTCAGGCTTCCCCGAAAATCACCATGCCTTCTCAGTCGTTGTCCAGGTATCTCCTCCAGCCTTCCCGGATGCACTCGATACCCCCACCATTCTCAGCCTCCACAATCACGAACTTTTCCCACCTTGCCTCACCGGTCTTTCCGCCGATCCCAACCGCAACCACAGAGTCCTCTCCAATCCATCCTAATGCACCCCTCCCACCACCTTCAAAAGGCGCATGTGCAGCACTCCACTCACTGGAAAAATACTTCGGGAGGAGAGGGAGCTTGCTCAACAACGAGTATCGCCGATTATCGCCGGATGGGGCATTGGAAGCTGTACTGTGTGAAGATGATGGACGAACCGGTGGCTGGGAAACAGAAGATAAGGAAGGAAGTTCGAACACATGGAGTGTATTTTTGTCACTAGTTACAGCTAGCCTTGATGAGGAAGGCGATATTGCGAGTGAAAATATTACGGCCTTATCGATTCCTCTGCGCAGCTCTCTGATCATCCGAGACGTAGCTGTTGAGTAAACGTGAATTAACGTACCCTCGTTGGTATTAGTAAAGTTGGTTTTATATTGTAGGAGTACTAGGGAATACCGTTTCAGATGCGGTGGCTAACAGATCATCCTGAGGCGAAATTGTGATGGCCGAGAGTGGAGTTGAATGTGCAGGTATGATACTGACGATCCCAGTCGCCAAATCAAAGATATTTACATGACCTGGTGTCCTACCAGGAAACGCTAAGAACTTTGACGAAAGCGCGACGAGCCCTAGTGGGTTGTCATGTGTTTCAAAGACATGTAATCGAGTAGGGGGTGACGAGAAGGCATAGATATGGACCGTGCCAATCAAGACAACTATTATCCGCTGTCGTGACAGACGCACAGCATGAACCTCGGAACGGAACTCAAGAGTTATCACGGCCTTTTGCTTGATATCATCCCATATTATGACTTTGTTTGGAGGGAATTTCGGAGAGCGACCCCCGCCAACAAGAGCAAGGTAATTAGCTCTACCCAACATACATGCTACACCAATACCGGCACCAAGGCCTATAGGAGTAGGATATGTCAGTCTTGAGTGAAACTATATATTTGGCGTCGGAGGGCTGGGAGAACATACTTCGAGATATTTGAAGGTCGCATGGATCTGTATTGTAGACTGAGATATTACGATATAAATAAGCTTCTGGATCAGGTGGGGGGGAGGGGTTGGAAGGCAGAGCATACCACAAAACCCACTATCGAGGCCGATAGAGAAGCAAGAGTTATCTTGGTTCAAGGTAGCAGAGAGTGCTTGCGGACGGCCGGTAGTCGCTATTTGTGGTCGGGTGTTCATTGCAAAAGAGGGAGCAAGGGAAAAGATAGAGCGGAAAGTGGGGGAAGCGCAGTGAATCGGCAGGGAATGAGCCCAAGAGTAATAACAGTAGTATCACGGAAGATGGATAGTGCCAGTCCGTTAAATATAACAAGGTGTGAGAGGAGAAATGGAGAGGGCCAGGGAGCGTGGGTAGGAGGGGGGAGCGGGCAGGAGAGGCCCAATACCGTAATTCTATGAGAACTACTTGTATGAGAGCCTCTGTATGACGACGTGTGATACTATCGCGCCAGATATAAGCTCGAGACTCGGGAATAGTAGTGATGATTAGGGCACGGGTGAGCTGCAGAGAAAGAACTGTGCGCTCGAACAAGCTTTTGGAGGGAAGAAGCGAAACCAGTCCACGCCAGCACTGGATGATGAGGCTGCTTGCTGGCTCTTGCGGGTCCAAGGTTCGCCACGCGTTGGAGTCGCAAGGGACAAATCAGGCCCCAGCTGCCAGTGGCTTTACCGCTCGATCCCCTGCGTACGATAACGCACGCATCTGCGTTCTGTCTGTCCCCGTACCACCAGCGCCCAGATTTCAGGGACCTTCACCCGGACGGTGACACGGGAAGGAGGATCGACAGCAGTCTGCTGCACACTTCTTGCTTCTGCTCCTAATTTGCCGCTGCTGCTGCTTTGCTCCTTCTTCTCCTCATTGCCTCCTGACTGCGATTCGATTCGGATTCCGCAACTGCGTCCATCCGCCTTCATACCCTACCGACACCTCCTCAACCCCAATCCATCCCATCTCTCCCTCATCCATAACCATTGCTCACTGCACCCCCGTGCCTCGTTCCAAGCACCAACCCGAACAACACCTACTACAACGGTTTCGTGCCGTTTCGACAAACCCAACCGCTCCAACCATTTCGGATCCGATTGAGCTACAAGATAATACAAACAGACTGTTCGGTCATAGTAGCCTTCTAGGAAACTTTCGACGGCAAAATGGACCGCATCGGCGGCTTCGGTGAGAGGCCTGGCTCAGCCATGTCCAATACATCATCGACCAAATCTGAGAAGGAAGACATGTGGTCGTCAATGTTGTCTTCCGTTGCTTCCTCCAAGAGGCTGCCACATAAGTCCATCCTAGTCTTAGGTACATAGCATCTTTATCCTCAACGATTCTATGGATTGGAGCTCTGGAGCAGTAGGAAACTAATGTATTGTTGGAAACACCTTAGGTGGATCGGCGGAAGGACAGAAGGAGTTTGTGGAATCCTTGGGGGGGGGGGCAGGGAGTAGCACTGGTGGGGGTAACCGCAAAGGGGAGAAGAGGCCCCCGATAGCTAACGAGTTTGCTTTGGGCTATACCTACCTTGATGTTCTGGATGCCGACCACGAAGGTTGCTCTTTTTTACCAAACCATTCCCTACATTCTCTAATCATCCCATCCGTGTAGATGTTCTTGCTCGTCTGGGGGTGTATTTAATTTCCGAACCTACCCCGTCTTTCATACCGCTTCTCCAACCTCTTTTTACTCCCGCAACGCTCCCCGAGACTTTGGTTGTTATACTCCTCGATTGGTCAAAACCCTGGGACTGGATGAGATCTATTAAGACGTGGGTTCGGTTGCTCCGGGGGATATTCACTAGCTTGGACGATGACTGCCGAAGGACATTGGATGAGGTTACACATGCATGGGAAACTCGACGCAGTACATATACGGATGCTGGGGGTGGAGAGGTAACCATTCCACTGGGCCCGGGAGAATTTGATGAACCCCTTGGACTGCCTCTTTGTGTTGTCTGTTATAACGTATGGCCTACTCCTTTCTCCCCCCCCTATATCTATAACTCTCTGATTCTTATTTTTGAACATGGTATACAGGCGGACAAGATTGAAATGTTAGAGAGGGAGCGAGGTTGGAAGGAAGAAGCCTTTGATTTTGTTCTCCAATTTCTAAGGACGGTGTTGCTGAAACGTAAGTATCGCACACCAAAGCATGTTTGTTCCCACGAAAGGGAAATGTGGCTAACATTTCAAAGACGGGGCTTCGTTAATTTACACGACCCCCTCTACGCCATCCCCGATAAGGCCGTTAATACTATCCTTGCTATCAATACAATCATCTTCACGGGTATGCGGCCACACCTCTGGCGAAGAACATCACTGATACCGGAGTATAGCAACAACCCTTGAAGCATAATGTGATTGATCGTGATAAGGTCCTTGTCCCTCCACATTGGGATTCCTGGGGGAAAATTCGTGTCCTACGTGAAGGCTTTGACGTTGAAGGGATAGGTTCCGGTTGGAGCATTGATATTTCTCCGGGCCTAGCCGATCAGTCTGGTGTGGAGGATGGAGCTGTGGAGATTTATGAAGAAGTCATCAAGGACCCTAAACGCGGCGATCCCGAGGGACTCAATTTACTCAACAAAAGTGGGAGCAGTGGTGAGATTGAAGTGCCCGCTGTCGATACTCAGGTCTTCCTTGCTGGCCAATTGGAATTACTGGAGGCCAAAGCTGCAGAAGAGATGGCTACAAGAGGTGGGAAAGAAGATAAGTATAATACAGCAAGTGGGGAAGAAGTTATGGAACACGTAGGGCCGGTGCAGTTTAATGTCGGCGGGATCCAAGTCGATGCCGAGAATATGCTTGAAAGGTTAAAAGTAAGTATTTTAATCCTACGCTCCTTCATCCAACGTCCGTCAGGAGTTTCGGCTTGAGTCCAGGACTGTTCCGTAGCTAATTTCTCTCAATAAAGGAACGCGGGCAAAGCAGGGCTTCCGAACGGGAACCAGTGCCGCCGAATCCGACAGGCAGCGAAGGGAAGAGCCAAAATGAGGTATTATCCGAATTCTTCTCCTCACTGATGAAGATGAAGGGGTCAACCAAGGGGACTTCACCTGGATCCTAGTTGGGTAATTGTAGCCAAACCATAATATACCACTGCTTGTATCATTCATATATCACTGCTTGTATCATTCCACCTTTAACACCCCAATGTACCATTTTAGGTTCTTTCCCTCCCAGTTACCGTATCCCCCAAGCTTCTATATGTGGCACTCAAATACTTATTATCGGTCTCCCATTTGCTCTCTTTCTATTTCTTTTTTCTTTTCTTTTAATCGCCCCTGGCCAGAGGAACCCCACCACGACCCATCCAAGGTTTAGGGAAAGGGCCATTTCAATTGATTAAATAGAGCGGAGCAGCAGACGTTCCGGTATCTATGCCACCGAGCAGGAAGTGCAATATAAGAGAGGAAAGGGCAAAAAAGGAATATATATATATATGGGCAAGGTGTCATCCAATGTTCCGGGAACAGCGCTAATTAACAAATGCTCAATACCATACTAGTGTACAATTGGTAAACCCCCGGGGTGTGTGCGATGGCAGTGGAATATAACGCCGGTAGCGAACAAAGTACTGTGCCTAGCAAATATCCCTAACGCACCCGCATCCGTGAAACTACCACTTCTACTATGGTTTGATAGTGGCGTTGTATATTGTAGAGAACGAGAGCGTAAACCACCACCTATATACGGACTAAGCTTGTTTTTTTTATCCCCAGGGTCACCGAACTCCGGTTACAAATGAAATAGTTAAAGGGAAAGTGTCATGGAAGAAAATGAAAAGAAAGAATGAGGTTAGACGACCAAATCAACTAGAAACTCAAACTTGAAATTGAAACCAACTTATTCCTCCAGGAAAGACTTGACGCTGCCGCCAATGTTCTTGACGTCCAGCAGGAAACTATCGTGACCAAAGAGACTAACGTCCTGGCCGAGTTCGACGTACTTGACGTCGGTATTCCCAGCCTTGCGCAGGGTATCGGCGACTTCACGCTGTTGCCAGGCGGGGAAGAGGATATCGCTCTCCACTCCGAGAACCAACGTTGGGATATTCCTCATTGGGGATAAGCCCAGTGCCAGATCGTTGGATGCGACTGCATCATCGCTGCCAGACTCCGCCTGGGAGGAACCTTCACTCGGCTGCTGCTCGGTGTACGGCACTGTCGGCAAGGACAAGGAGCAGGCCTCGTTCTCACCGTCGCCGTGCTCGCTGTCGCTGGAGTAGGTCTTGAGGAGCTTGTGCTTGTTCTTCTGGCGCAACTTGCGGAGGCTGTCCTGGTTTGCGATGCCCAGGTCGAAGAGGTCCATTGCTTTCGACACGTACAGGAGACTATTGGCGTCGTATTCCAGGCAGAACTTCTCGCCCGCGTGGTCAAGGTAGGTTTCTATCAGGAAGTCCGGACATAAGGCGGGAGGGCGGGAGGGGTCTGCACGCCGCCGGCCGAAGCGTTGTTCCCACTCGGGACCTGAGCGGTAGGTTACTGTGGCGATTTGCCGGGCCAGCTTCATGCCTAGATGCGGTGGGACCCCGCCGTAGTAGAAGCCGCGGTTCCAGTTTGTGTCGGCCATCAGGACTTTATTTTTTGGAATTTTTTTTTTTAGAATGGTGAGTCTTCCGAGATGGATGAAATTTAATGGGCTTGCCTGTTACATACCTTGCCTCTGAGCATGCCTCAATGCAATGCTGTAGGGATGGCTTCGGGCACAACCACTTATGCTCACGATCCTGCCGATCCTATCAGGGTATAACACCCCCGCCGCGAGGCTCTGCATGCCGCCCATACTGGCTCCGACGCTTGCCATGAGCTTGCCTACGCCCAGTGATCCCAGCAAGCGAAACTGAGCCCTGACCATGTCACTCATAGTTAGGATGGGGAACCGTGTGGCGTATCGCTTCCCGTCCGCAGGATCAATGCTGGCCGGTCCTGTAGATCCGTAACAGCTCCCAAGGACATTCGTACATATCACATAGAAACGGTCCGTGTCGAGCGCCAACCCAGGACCTATGAACTTCTCCCACCAGCCAACGCGTGGATTGTCCCCGTTGGACTTTGCATGGGAGGATGCGGAGAGACCGGTGTGGAGGAGGACTACGTTGGACTTGTCCATGCTCATCTTGCCCCAGGTTTCGTAGGCTATGGTGAATTCCTTCAGTATCCCACCATAGTCTAGCAGCAGCGGGTCCTTCGATGTGAACTCTTTATGGACACCGGTCGTGTAAGAAGGTTCAGGACCACTAGTCGCGGACCTAGACACGATCTCCTGGGTCCTCGACTCCACGGCGTCCAGGCATGGGAAGGACATCTGTGGGTTCGAGGCCACGGACCCGGAAGGCCTGGACGAGGATGCGCTAAAGTTCCGGAGTGGCCGCCATGGGTCTGTTAATAACGACGGGGGGCACTTTCGTAGTTTCGCCGCACTAGCAATGGAAGACATGTCCGTACGGCAAGGCCGCACCGCATAGCGAAGCAGTTTCGATAATTGAGATCGCATGTTTGTTTGTTAGAGATTACGAGGCTAACAGGGTGCTTCCTAGTATCTGCGATAAGGGTGTGTCAGGATGAGGGTGGATCTTGTCTCGGAGGCTTTTTTGCTTTGTGTCCCTACGAACACGATACAATTCTGTGGATGCTTGGGCTCCTTGTCGTATCACTGATGAAGTTCGGGGATGGATGGGCGGGTGGGATTGCGGGGTGAGGACGGGGATGGAAGGGAGGGGGCTCAGGATGATGGAAGAAATTTACACTTGATGGCAACAATTTGTCATTGTTCCCATCCGAATTTCGTTTTTTTGTTGTTGCCATAGTCAACTCGAGTACAAAAGAAAAGCAGGAATGACGCCATCTCTTTGTGAAGCATGCCTGCATCGTCAGAGTGCAAATCAGCCAGAGCGACTGGGAATCTCCAATCTTCGACACCTCCAACACAATGTCATTTAAGATAATTAAGAAACTAACAAAATGCTTTGTTACATCTTGTCGCACACTCCCTGATCTACGATGCGCCCACTTCCCGGCCCTGCCACGGAACGTCTCCCATGCGGCGCTGACTTTCGACACCTGATCCCAAGTCGCCGGATTAACTTAGAGGGTTTGCGCAGAAGGACGTAGGTGGTGCTAACGTAAGCTAATGATAAAGCTTGGCAATTATACCCGGTCCCTTGATCCAATCAGTGAAATCGCACCTAGAACGAAGGGCTAGGTGCCAACTTCCACCATACTTTTATGCACTCATGCTACTCAAGTACAATTTTAACAAGAATGATTTCGAGGTGCTTGAGAATTGGACTCTGTATCGCCTCCCGAAAGGACCCAGTTTAAGAAGCTCCATATTTTGTCGGGGGTTTCGTGGGTCTTGGAAACCTCCAACAACACTATTAATAACCATGCCTGGGTCAGGCTGGGCAGGCCCTCTATTGTATGTTATCACGAAAGTATACGGTAGTGCCACAAAGCTTGAGTGACATTACGAAGAACCGCTCCGGAGAAGCTCTGCCTAGTACGGTTAAGACTAACGGTCTCCAGTTTTTCTTCATACCTTTCTATTTATATCAGACTAGTGCATTCCGTGGATTCTCGGATGCTGTTACCGTACTCTGCATCACTGGGTACAAGTACGATGCTCTAGCTGAAATCGCACCTACTAAATTATTTGAGTACAGTACTAAGCGACGGTTAGCCAGTTAGAACACGCGGTGTCACACACGCGCCAGGGTGTTTGTGCAACTCTGACCTGCGTGATATTCTGTGCTCTTGGAGTCTTTGCCCAGCAATCTTTCCGAATATGATACCTGGCGTACAAGTACAGTGAAGCATGGTACAAGTGCAATGTATTGATAGAGCGCCATGGAAAGTAGTACCGAACCGCAGCCCAACTTCAGTATAAGACATCAACTATGACACCAGCGCTGCTACAGAAGAAAGAGGGACCAACACACATACAAGCAGCTGGACACGAGCCACGTTTGCGTGGGGAGTAGCGCCATACTGCAAGCTGCTGCTGGGCCCAGCTGCAAAAACATAAACCCGTCGTCTGACCTGGATACCGTAATGCACCCCTCCATGATGCAGATCTCTACCGAATCCTATAATTACCGGAAATAGAGCTATGCAGCATGAGCGGGAGCGGAATATTTCAATTCAATTTCTTCCTAATATCGAGCCACGATTGACTACCAACTACTAATCTTGATACTCCCCGCTTTCACTTCAAGCCTACGACAACTTGTAAACATTTCGCAGGAGGATGGGGCAGTCTACCTACCCAGTTACAATTCCTGAGCCTCCCTCCTCCTCCTCCTCCTCCTCCTCCTCCTTCCACTACATCACATCAGATCGCATCCTGTCTGCACCATAGCCTCCATTGGCCTAAAGCTTTTTGCCGGAAGAGGCCGGACTCTCTGCCCAGGTGATTGATACTGGCCCAATTTTATTGCCATCTCGGACCGAATAGAGAACCTTGCCATTCCACGGATATTTTTGACAAACATCCGATCTATCCGAAACCCATCTCTTTATATTGCCTCGCATTGGTGGTCACGGAAGCGGGGATTTGTTTTATGCTGGGGGTGCGCATTTTTATGATAGCAATAGTATAAGTAATTGAAAATCTCAATTATTATCTTTTACAATCGTTCGATGGTGGGAGGCGGGAACTAATTTATAGCATGGACTATTGATAGTATCATATACAAGTATATCACACATACAGAGCCATCTCACTTCCCTCTCTCTTCTTCTAACCTATTCCATTAGTCTATCTAGGGTAAATATATTATGTTAACCCTGCACAGCGAGCCCTACACCCAAATACCGGTACTGTACTAGCCACCACCACAATCCTAGCTGAAGTTCAGCCTATTGCGTTGCTCAGATCCGCATATGGCTCGCTATGCCGCGGAATCGGTTACCATTATCCCTCAAAGTTGGTTGGATGGATACCGCAGGTGGTAAAAAGTTCCTAGGAGGTTTGAAAGGTGAAGGGAATTGAAAAAGGCAAAGCTAGGCTATGACTTGGGGAACATACCGGCAGTTTATGACTGCGCTGCAGGAAAGATACCGTTTATTCGATTTTTGCTGTATCATACTAGTATGATACTGTACTTTTCCCCACAATAAGTCTATGGGGGGGAAAAACAGAAAGAAGGAGAGATATCTACGGCAGTAGGCAGGCAGTGCACACGAGAGATTTGTCACGGTGGGAAAAAAACATGAACTTGGAGTCAGGGCCAGGGGCCCATGATTTCGTGTTGATTTCACCTCGCAACAAACAAATCATTAAGTATGACCCACCAAAAAACTGTTATTATAATATTATTGTTCGATGTGAAAATACAACGTAGTAATATTATAGGCAGAGAGTGGTGAATACCGGTAGTGCAACATTTCTGTTCATTCTGTTAGGGCGCACCGCCTAAAAAAAATAAGCACTTTTCCCAAAAGGTAGAAGAAATCTAATGACTAATTGGAATGAAAGAAGAAATATTTGACTGTTCTGAGACATGGGCGACGATAGACGAACCCTTCAATTTTTTTCTATTGGCACAAGCCCTTCCCACGCCCTACCGTCAGTGTCTCGGTCCATCGCCCCGGAAGTTAGGTTCTGTGCATCTACTGTAGTGTGAATCTTTGACCATCAGGTATCATAATTTATTCCATTCTCAAGGGAGCATAAGGAAGGGAGGGAGTACGGTACCCGTACACGTACAGGTATCAGAGGCGACCCCTCGACACAGCGTGGATAACTATTTATTTGACACGAGAGGATTGGGTCTCTGTCGGAAAGATTCTTTTGGGTCTCTTGTCGAGATCTTCGAGTTAGTGTTTTTCCTTCTTGAGGGGGGAGGGAAAAAGAAAAAGGAAAAAAAGAAAAAGGAAAAAAAGAAAAGAGTTTTTAGTTGAAGAGGGAAGCCGCGCAAGCCAAACCCAACTCGGGCTCGGCACAAAGACAACCAGGACTGGTTTACTTACTATACATCGCCGCCTCTCACAGCTTCCTCTTGAAACTTCGCCTTCTGTCCCTACGCATTTTTTATTTTATTTTTTCGACCTTTCTCTCGTTTCCAACCTTCCTCCCCCGCTTGTCCAACCCACCCTTTTTCCCCTTTCCCTTTTCCTTTCTCTATTCCATTCATTTATTCATACATATTTCTTCTTGCTCCTCTGATCCTGTCCCTACCGTCTTTTTTTCTTTCTTCTTTTCCACTTCATTCTCATACACGAGCTGTCGGGTTTCGAGAAAGTCATAATATCCTATCATACCTATTTTTTTATTTTTATTTTTCATTTCTTTAACGCTCTGTGTACCCTACAAGTACCATCCAGTAGACCTTGCTTGACCTTAGCCGTGCTCTTGCTTGGTTCGGCCCCGAAATAGGTCAAACAAGCCTCGTTACACCCAGCCCCCCCTTGTACACCCTAAAGAGCTTGCTTGACCTTCCGCAAACTCGACGCCTCAGGTCTCTCTCAGCCGTTCCGGCAGTAGTTCTCCAATTGATTTTCTTGGTCTCTCCTCCACCGTCATTCTTTCAGTCAACAAGCCTCTCTTGTCGCTGCGGGGCTTCTGGGCTGCCTCGTCTTCCAGCCTTCTTCACTTCTTATCCCTATATACTGGCGGGCAATTATACAGTACGAAGAGCACTCGTCTCCAGGGATCATTCTTTCACCCCCATTGTTTTTTTTTATATTTTTTCTGTTGTTGTTTTAATTCTGTTCGGAATAGCTTCTTGAAGCTATCATACCAGAATACCGGGGTTCAAGCCCTCAATTATCAGTGCTGAGATGTTGAGCTTTCGGAGGGCAATTGTGTTGTCCATTTTCCTGTTATTTTGTATCTTCTGCTTGTACCCACGAAGCCCCCGATCTCCTCACGAACCGGAACCCACACCAGGGCACCAGACTTCTGGAGATAAAGGAGCGGGCCGAGGGTCAAACGCAAGGAAATCATCAAGGCCACACATTCCTAAGGAAGCCAAGCAGCAACAGCAATTGTCGTTAGCCGAGATCAGAAACCTGCCTGTAGCGGAGCAACTTGCCTATCAGTTCCCCTACCAGGTGTCCTCAAAATTCCCCGCGTATATCTGGCAGACATGGAAGTTTACACCCGCGAGTCCGGATTTTGAGGAGAAGTTCCGTATCACTGAAGCAAGTTGGACGGAAAAGCATCCGACATTTGTCCATGAGGTAAACGTTGAAACAATAGTTTGCTCAGTGGGTTCTGCTAACCCGTACATCCTGCAGGTTATCACCGACCTTGTTGCGAAACATCTCATCGAGCACTTGTACTCTGCAGTCCCAGACGTCCTTGAGGCTTACCGAGTTCTCCCGCTTCCCATCCTCAAGGCTGACTTTTTCCGTTACCTTATACTCCTTGCTCGCGGTGGGATATATTCTGATATCGACACTCTGGCCTTGCAGCCTGCACCGGATTGGATCTCATCTAACTTCAAACTCAATCAAATCGGACTTGTCATTGGGATTGAAGCTGATCCAGATAGACCCGACTGGGCGGATTGGTATTCCCGTAGAGTACAGTTTTGCCAATGGACAATCCAGTCAAAACCTGGGCATCCCGTACTGAGAGAGATTGTGGCCAACATCACCATGGAGACATTGCGGAGGAAGAAGGCAGGAAAACTCCAGGGGAACCACGATAGCGTTATAGAATGGACGGGACCTGCGGTTTGGACTGATACCATCTTCGAGTACTTCAATAACCCGAAATACTTTGATATGAGCTCCTCCAAGGGTGAAATTTCGTGGCAGAATTTTACTGGAATGGAGGAACCTAAGAAGGTTGGAGATGTTGTCGTATTACCGATTACGAGTTTCTCTCCGGGAATTGGCCATAGCGGAGCGAAGGACGAAGACCACCACATGGCCTTCGTTAAACATGAATTTGAGGGTATTCCTTCTCCCGCAGCATAGTCCCTTGTGTGACATCGGAGCTAACCCGATTGTCCTAGGTTCGTGGAAACCGGAGTCCGAACGTGTCATAGTTCCGGCGGAGGGGGCATAAGAGCAAGCAGACCAGCAGTGGACTACTTGTCTTTACGGTTCGTCCGAAAAGCGATTGGAACAAAGCCAATCTTACGATTTCTACGAAAATTTTGGGACAGAGTTGACCCGTTATTTCCCCCAGAAAAGAAAGCGAAGTGGAGTCAACGGGAAAAAAATTTAGCATGGTAGCATATAGACAGCGGACGGAAGGGTTATTCCTTGTTTAATTTTCCTTTTACAGTTTTTCATCATTCACTTTAGCAATCGAGGAGCTGTCTTCCGGGCGAAGATTAAGATCTTGCTTGAGATACCCATTCGGAGTGGTCTCTAGGTGCCGAGTATTGGGCTCTTGGCAGGGCATTCATTTACAGTCTTTATTCGGGTCATTTGGCGGGGTTGGGAAGGGAGAAGAAAAAAAGGGATTAACATATTTGCACTTGTTTGTTTCAAAAGGCGTTGTTTTACTTCTTGTACAAACTTTCCCCCCAACCTCTATCCCTTGTCTCTTTCCATTGTACACATGTCTCTGGGGGTTTGATGGATGGCGTTTTTTTTCCTAATAGTACACCTTGTTGGTTTTTCCCGTCTGACCATTTCTTTTTCTTCCCACCCGCCTCGGTGTCTGGGTATAACAAACCTGGATTAGTGCGGAAATTCAATTGCAGCGAATGACATTGACGTCCTCGGTTGAGTCACCTGATTCTGTAACTCCTAGGGTGTCAGCGCTTGATACACCGAGTGACTACCGGTGAACATGGTCAGACGATGCTTGAGAGTTAGCTAACGTAACTTAGTCTTTGTGGCCCGACTGCAGCAGGTCTGTTACATCCACCTATCCAATCAACCAAGCCCTGTCCATCCCTGGCACGGCCAAAGCGCTGCTGGCAGCTGGAATGCTGTGAAATGTAATTGATCCATCCCTCCGATATGGCGCTGTTAAGATAAAATGTATGGATTTGAACCCCCATGGGCGTTTGCATAGGAGTGCTCGAGTATTGAGGGTCCAATGGATGATTCGTGCCCCACTGCCCCACTGCCCCACCGATGCAACCAACCAACCAGCCGTCCGTCCATCCATCCCCCGCATCACCCAGCTAACCAACAAACTAGCCAAACATTAATGGAGAAGGAAAAAGGGAGAGGTCCATATTATGGGGAAATCCCGAAGAAAGAAAGAAGATAAAAAGGGAGTAAAAATCGAGCCCCAAACCAATCAACCACTCATTCATTCATTCATCCTCCGCCATCTTCAACTTTCTAGAAAGCAACTTATCAACCTCCAGCGTCCGCTCATCCCACTCGGCAAAGCACTCATTAACCCCCTCAATCCCAAGGAGGTACCACCTCTCCAGCAGGGCCGCACTGCGTCTCCTCAACTCAGCGATCTCCCGCGCCTGCGCCTGCTGCACCACCTCTGCGCGGTTGATGCGAGGAATGAGAGCGATGAGGTCAGCGGATACATTGGGGTCGGGGATCGGGGTGTCACGGATCGAAGTCAATTGCGAGGAGGTAGCGTGTATGGATGGGGCGGCAGTGAGGACTGTGGAAAGCCTCTCAGAGGGGGTCAGGGCTGACGGTGGGAGTGAGGAGGTTGCGTGGGGGTGGGTTTGTGCGCTCTTGAAGATTTCGGGATAGGTTTTGTCTATTCTTGTCTATCAATTATGGATGGTGTGGAATGGGGGGGAGGGGGGGGGAGGGGGGACTGACATAGATCGATCATTTCCTTCACGGTGGTTGACTTTCTGCATAATTTGGCAAGGTCATGTTCGAGCGCTGCCAGCCGGGCGTGCACAGAGTTCTCTCGTCCGGCGGTTCGGAGGGCGAAGAGGTCGCTAATGGGGTCTTCGCTTGTGCCGGAAAGGACGAACTCGATTCGGCGCAAGCGGATTTCTAGCGAGCGGACTGTTTCTTCCGCTACCTTGTCGAGGGTGTTGGCCATACTTTCCTCTCTTCCCTTTTTCTTATTAATTCGGGGTTTTTTTTTTTCTTTCTTTCGGTAAATTGTAGGGGGGATGGGTACGATAGGTGATAGTAGTAGTTGTGTGATAGTGGTGGGGGGGGGGGAAGAGAAGGCAGGATGGATAGATAGACGGACAGAGCTTGTTTGGTATTTTTGCTTTCTCCCCTTTTTTTCTCTTTCCCTTTTCCCGAATGTGGGGCAGCGGGGGGAAGAGGTTGATATGGCAGTGGTAATAATAATAATAATGTCCCTCTCTTTCCTTTCTTTTCTTTGTTTTTTTTTCTCAGGTCGAACGAGGAAAATAGGAAGAAGGTAAGGAAGAAGGCAGAGAGAAGAACTCGCTGGGATGCAGGGACCTCCAGATTAAACCCAAAGAAACGGTGGTGCGGCTTGGATGAAATTGGAGATCGCCCAGCAAAAAGGTTGGGTCTCCCAACAAGGGGGCCTGTTAAGCTGCGGAGACATGTTTTCAATTATTAGGTATTATACTCGTTACACATTTTGAATGGATCGGTTCTTCAATAGGTGTGCATATTGGAGAGGAGGAGTAAAAATAGAAATATATTATTTTCTAATATCGGTTATCGTAGAGAAGGAAGCTGTTGACCTGGAAGCAGGTTTTCAGTTTTGTAAAAGGTACAGTAACCAGCGCGGCAGTCCCTGAGTCAGTGACGCCGCCTCTGCTCTGAGTTACTTCCTTTCAGGGCAAGTGATTTGCTATGCCCCTGGATAGATTACTTAACTTAGGCGGCTCAAGGTTGTGGCATAAGTTATGCAAGTTATAGACAACACTCCCCATATTTTTCTTCCTCCTGACCATTTGGGAAGACTTCTTTGGCTGATAGCCCTACTTGCTTGCTGCGAGCCCTTTCGCTGCTTCCTTTGGCCGCTCTTTTTTTAATCCTGTCTTCTCGGACGACTACTGCTGACGGAGGTCTCCCGCTGCAGCAAGCACTCTCCACCCTCTTCACCACCACCACCACCCCCCCCGTCCCTTGGCTATCTCTCTCCTCTCTCTCTTACCCTTCCTCCCTCTCGTCCTCGTCTTCTCCCTCTTTTCCCTCTCCTTCTTTTCTTTTCTCTTCCTTTGTCCCTTCCGCCCCGTCCATCCTCTTCTCCTTCACACCACCAATCCCTCCTATTCTATTCCCAACGAAACGAGAAGGGGGTATCCATTGTACCCTCCCCTCACCAGAGTTCTTGCTGTGAAGTGTATTAGGAAGAGGGTACTTACCACCAGTGCTGACAAGGACACCTTACAACCGTTCAGCCAATTGGTCCATTGCTCGCTGCTACGTGCTAATTGCTCCACTCATCCATTCCGATCGCCCCCTCTTCTCATTTTCCCTTGCCGGCCTGCACAACAATCCCCAATCCCCAATCCCCTTTTAAGACATCACCAAACTCAAGCACACGCACAAGACAGCAAGGCCATTCAATGTATGCACCTCCATCCGATGATGATCGACCCAGTGGTCGCCATCACTCATCCAAAGGTGCCAGTAGAGGCAGATCGGGAACAGATGCTAGCAAAAAGGGAGAAAAGGGATCTGCCCTCCGGCGGAAGTCATCTGCTGCAAGTGCTCGGGGGCCGGTATTGAAGCGAAAGAAGAGCCCCCCATCATGGGGTATCAAGAAGGATCTCGGCATGGTTGATCGCACTGCGGCGTTTTTTGTTGAGAACCAAATAAGTAAGACAATTTCCATGAAACCAATATTATTATTATTATTCCTTCTTATTGATGCCCTGAGCAATTGCGGATGAGAGTCGAGAAGGGAAGGGGGGGAAGAGTCCTTTCAAGTTTGTGGCACAGAGTACTGATCGAGCTGGCTACTGTAGGGTTTTCCGCAATTATCCTAGCATTTATGCATGGCTGCCATTATCTCGCCCCACAGCTTCGGCCTACAACCCGGAAGCTATTAGAAGTCTGCTACTACAACCCCGCTACAGGGAACTATGGAAAGGGCCCAGACGACATATACCTGGTGTTTTATTGGATAGTGATGTTCACTTTTTTGCGTGCAACAGCCGTAGATTATATCTTCATGCCGTTTGCAAGACGTGGTGGGATATCAGCCAAGAAAGATCTTGTCAGATTTGCGGAGCAAGCTTGGCTTCTTGTCTATTACTCCATCTTCTGGACGCTAGGCATGGTATGTTCTCTTGATGTCTTCAATATTGGAAGACTTGCCAACCGGGGAATGGCGCTCGTTCAACCTGCTAATGTTGAGTAATCCTGTGTAGTACTTAATGTACAATAGTCCCTATTGGATGGATCTCGCTCAGATGTGGGTTGATTGGCCTGTGCGCGAGCTTAGTGGTACCTTCAAATGGTATTACTTGGTCCAATATGCGTTCTGGTTGCAGCAAATTTTCGTCTTAAACATCGAGGAGCGAAGAAAGGACTATCATCAGATGTTTGCGCATCATATTGTGACTTGCATGTTGATCTTTGCAAGTTACACATACCACATGACTAGAGTTGGCAACGTCATCCTTTGCGTTATGGACGTAGTTGATATTCTACTTCCGGTCAGTTTCCCCTTATAGTTCCTGCATGGTCTCACTTGAATCTTAGTTAAACCTTTATAGCTTGCTAAGATGCTCAAGTACTTGGGCTACAACGCCATTTGTGATTGTGCCTTTGGGGTCTTCCTCATTACTTGGTTCATCGGCAGACATGTTTGCTATATGCGCATTGTCCACTCCTCATGGGTAGATGCCCTCGCCCATATCCGTGAAGGATGGTATGCTCCTAATGCGACAGAGCCGATTCTATACTCGGAGAAACCACGTCCGGGTACAAGCTTCCTATTCGGCCAGTTTCTAAAGCCTATGGGAACCGTTGTTTTCATGAAAGAGATTCTCGGAACATTCGTTGTTCTTCTACTTGCGCTGCAAGTGCTCACGCTCATGTGGTTTTATATGATTCTGCGTGTGGCTTGGAAGGTTATCAAGGGAGGAGGAGCAGACGACACCAGGAGTGATGATGAGGGCGATGATGATGATGAGGAGGAGGAGGAGGATATTGAATTTGAAGGCCCAAACCCTAAGGCTGTGGAAGCTGTTCAGATAAATGGCACAGCTATGTCGACAGCTTCATTTCCATCTGTTATCATGAATGGAGGTTCCCACCGGCATCTTTCTTCGCAGCCGCTAGGTGGTGGATAAAATTGATAGGGAATACAAACAAAAAGGATGGGAGTTTAGTCAAATTATTTGCTTTCTTGTTTTTCCTTCTCTTCTTTTGCTCTTCATTAGGGATTGTCTTTGCGGTTTTGGAATGCGGATGTAAAAGTGTGACTGAGCTCGGGGAGTGAACGAGTTTAATCTAACCCACTGTTGTCTCTGTACTCGTATTGGAAGGTGGACTTTCTTTGCTTCTTTTTTATTTATTATACACTCTTCTTATCCCAAGGCCGCATTATTGCTCCTCTCTTTCACTGACCAGCTGCCGTGTTCCGCCCCTTTCTTCCCAAGCTTTGTTTAATACTTCTGCTTTGCGTTTTTGTCCTTCTCACCACCGTGGGAGGGGCCTGCCTACGCCCATCAATCCCACTTACTTGCTTGCCTTCATGTCTATTGCCTTTTTTCCTACACTTGGCCGTCCAACCACAAAAAAAGTTTTCGCCTTAATTACACGGGGGGTTTTCATGGGAATCAATGCCTTTATTTCCTCTTTGTTTTTTTCACATCATTTCGTCATCTTCCACCTCGTTTTTCAGACTAACAAGGATACCTCATATTAATTTCCTTCCATTCCTCCATTGCTCCCTTAGTTAGACTTGCTCCCTCTTATTCTCTTATTCGCTTGCTTTTTCCCTTTCCATCAATGTCTATTGCTTTGTCCTTTTGCTTTCCGGTGGGTTTTCTTTTTGGTATCTTTCTTCTTTTCTTTTTCTTCTTCTTGCGTTGGCAGTACAGTACTCTCACTTTACCTAGCATATAGTAGTCCATACAGTACTCAATTCACGGATTATGACAAAGTTCTCCCCCCCCTCTCTATCATATCCTTCTAGACGTGCACATAATAATGTAAGAAGAGTAATTAATTCAACCAAGCCGGGCCCATATTTTGTACACTTATGATACGGTATGATGACTGCCACCAACTGACCAAACCAGACCGAACTAAAACAAAACAGTAGAAGCAAAATAATAGGAAAAATATGAAAGCAGAGACATCGGACTTGCTCGAATTATAATCTCTATAACGCCAGCTAGCCCAATCGGACTTTAGCTTTACATAAACAAGTTGGTGCAAATATGGTATGATACCACTCGTTTGTTTCAATTTGCAAAGAAAGAGAAGTACTTCGTCAATCATGATGAAGGGTGGCCATTAGAATGGTTGGGTATGGTAAGGCTGTGGTAAGGTAGGTTGGAAGCGGATGTACAAATGGGAGAATAAAGATTGGACTTCGTGGGTGTGACGGAGGATGAGAAGGAAGCAAACCATAGAAAGAGTAAGAAAGGGAAAAAGCAAAAGTATGATAAGAGAAAAGAAAATATTGACGCCCAGGCTCCGTTTGCATTATCCATCTGGATGTCCCCGTATCCACCTCGAGCCTTGAGTCTCGAGTCCCTTTTCCCTTTTGTCGAGTGCGTCTGTCCATCAATTCCTCCCCTATCGCCAGCCAACCAACTAAATACTAAGGTACCCGGCATGTGTATAATTATTATTCTGTTCCATCTTTGTCCGTTTGTTCGTGTGCAAACCAGATTCCTACCATGGCACATCCATTCATCCATCCACAAAGTATGCTTCCTTGATACTCTTGGATGGACAGCCATGATAGTAGTTGGTTGTGTGCGAGCCCGATGCCGCAGGTCCCAGCATGAAACCGTGCGGGAGTAGTACGGGACAGTAGGGAAATGGTCGGATATGTCGCCGGGTAGGTGTCGGACCAAGAAAAAAAAGCCGCAAAGTCCATCCCATCCGTCGTTTTGCTGATTGATTGGGGGATGTCCGATAGACGAAATCGACAACAAACAAAAGAGCAAAAATGAGTAGAGGGGTGTTTTTTTTTGGAAAAAAAAAAAAAAAAACACCCCTCCAAATTCAAGCAACCCTGGATATCAAGCCTTGCGCAGAAGATAGGAAACGGGAAATTTCAGAACAAGTAAAAGAAAAAGTGACTGTTAAAAAAAAGAATTGCCTTCAGAAGACGGTAAAACGCTGATCCCCCTTTCTCTCGTTGTGTTCCATCCATCCTTTCCCTGTCTTTCCATTCATAACCCTTCCTTCCCTTCCAGAGTTCGAGACAGAAATTCTGCTTTCCCATTGTACGCGCACGCACATACCATCGTACCTCGCCAGCGCCGGAAGCAAAACAAAGAGAGAAAAAGAAAAAAAAACATGACAGGTAGAATGTGACAAAAAAAGAAAACAAAAAACTCCGCTCCTTTCATCTTTCCACTTTACAAGAGGATCAAGTAATTTGATGGTGCGATACCTGTTTCCCCATTCTGCTTCCTCGCCTGCCACCATCGCCCTGAAACATCGGACACCTCCAGAATCTCATGCTTCGCGAACGATATCTCGTTCGCATCCTCCGGATTCGCATCGTAGGAGTAGATAGCTTTTGCTCTGTATGGATACTCTGTGGGTGCCGAAACTTCTGAATCCGGTGGTCCACCTTGGCTCTGCGGTTGGGGCGTAGCGGACGGTCCGGGTGCCAGAGTCGAAACCGAAGGAGATGCATACTTGTTTGCCGACTGTCTGTAATCCGGGCCAGCCTGCCCAGGTACCGGAGAGCTAGTTTCGAAACCGTTGAGTTGTGCACTAGTATACATCTGAGGAGCACGGTGACTGCTGGTGCTGGTATGAGGTCTATCCCCTCCGTGGTAGGCGGGCGATAGGGGGCGTGTACTCTGCGAGCGCTTTTGATCTTTGTGAAGGGCGAACGAGTCTACATACGCATGAGATGAGGCATCAGGGGTTGATCCGAAATAGAATATCCAGATAATCTGTGGTCTAAAGTAAGTATCAAGCACAAGCGGTGCAACTAGATATACTAACCTGAACAATGGACAAAATAATATGCCCAGCACCTGCCGCCTGCATGGTGCCTCTATCTATGTAAACGAGAGTGTTCGCTGCGGAACATGTAAATACCATCCCAGCTGAAAGATAACCCACAAGCTAAACCACCAAATAAACAATCAGTAAACATCTACCGTAGTTTGGACCGAACAGCCGTACCGCGAGCTGATATTTGTGAACAGAGTCCATTAATATAACGATTGTGACACCTATTATGCAGAACAATACGTATACAATAGACCACCAGGCGAACTTAGGAAAAGGGATTCCTTTGTCGGCATCAGCAATCGCTTGGGATACAAATCCTACCAGCCACCCTATCTAAAAGAAAGTTAGCCACCAATAAACATATTTCCCCATTTCCCTCTTCCCCGAATAGTGGGTTCCAGGCCTGCGATCATCGTCTGAAGAACCAGCGAACAAAGGCGAACAAGGGACAAGAAATGGTGATGCTTACTATAGCTATCGAAATCGTAGACAGAGCGAATGGATCACCAATAATGTTTCCGAAATCGAGTCTAGATGAGGAAGTGCCATAGGGCCTGCCCCGCGACATTGATGGATCCTGCCCTTGCATTTTTCCTACGGATGGCGAATGAAGGGAAGCGTAGGATTGCATGAAAATCCCACGAAGGAGAAAGGGAAAGGGGAGCGAGGGAGTCGGCGAGCCGGAGACAAAAGAGTGAGTCGGTTGTGACAGATAAAAGGAAAGCGAAGGAGCAAAGAAGAAAAAAAGAAAAAGGTGAGGAGAGAAGGAGGGAAGCGTGGCCTAGGACAGCGGAAGGAGAATTGGAGTAGGCAGGGTAAAACGTGCTCGTTGGAGATGAGGCTTTGGGGTCTCGAACAGTGCTAAAATGACGATGGGGGATGGGTGTGTGAACAGAGGGTGTGCACAGTGCGCGGTAGGTATTCGATAAAGGACGGACGGAACGCAAGTGCGGCAGGGGCTAGTTTCACGATGAGCAGCGATTCACGCTCCTACGATCACCGTAAGTGACCTCCGTCTCCCCCAACTTGACACTTCTAGGAAGTCAAGGTGTTGGTTACTGAAAGCTTGCACTCAGGGTCGAGGGGTGGGGGGAAGAAGTGTGGTTAATTTTTCTTGGATGAGGACGTATGTACCAAGTATTGAGTACCGTAGAGCACGAACGGAGCGAGCGAAAGGAGGTTTTGGAGAGAGGACAAAAGGGGTGTGTGTGTGTGTGCGTGTGCAGAAGTGTGAGTGGGTGAGCGAATGGAGATGGCTGATCAAGGGTAGAATGAGGAGCTTGCAGGTAATTCTTGTGGACAAAATTACTGTTTGACAAAAGGGAAAGAAAGAAAGTGGAAAAGACTGGTGATGTGCCTTTCCTACAATACGGTGCAACGCAGCACCGTACTCGAGTATGTACCGATATTGTGATTTGTGGATCCTTTGCTTCCCTGCAAACTTATTAGACTGGCAGGTTGGAGATGAGGCGGTGGATGACAGAACGTGCACCGCAGTACTGTACCGTAACTTGGAGGTGAAAGTATTGTATGCGTGCCCGTTGTACTCGTGCAGAAAATTTGGGAAAGGGGAGAGGGGTGGAGCTTGTGGATAATCGTAGGTTTTCCTAAGAAATCCTACTGCTCGTTGCCAATGGCAATTATGGCTATTACCGCGAAGGATGATGGCTGTGCTGGTGGTGGATGAATTGTTATTGCAGTCTATCTCCCAGCCAACAAGGGGGGCAGAACGATGCTCGCGTGGTATAGTGACCCTTTTCCCTTTCTGAATCTTATCGCAACACCTTCTCTATTCTTGGGGGATGGAAGAGATCCTAAAAGCTGTTGAAGTCGGAGACAGAAAGCAAAAAAAGAGCGGATAAAAAAAAACACTGAAGCCTAAGAAAGAAAAGGAAGAAAGAGAAAGAAAAGAAAAGAAAAGATATACCCCGTGCAATGGAAAAGAGTGTCGACCAGAAAGTAAATACTGCCGGGAGTAACAATAATAACAGTAATAATGGCAAGAGCGAATCACAAGGGTGAGGATTCTGGAAAAGATAAATGAGCCTGCTCTTGCGCACCCGGACCAGCCGTTCTCGGACTGATGCTTCACTAAATTCCAATTCCCAGTAAAAGCGGATTAGACAGTGCTGACTGGAAGGAGCACTTTGTCCCGCAATTCTGAGGCCCAAAGCTTCAGTTGTCTTGCCCTAGTCGAGACGCACCCCCCAGACTGCGCCCTTCTCTTTGTATAACAGGGGAAAGAAAGAAAAAAAGGAAGAAAGCTCCTAGGGATGGAAAAGAATAAAGGGGAGGTGTACCGGTAGCTGAATGCAACTTTTAAGTGCTGATATAATGGTGAGAAAAAACAAGCACTCGCTTATTTCTCGACAGTAATACCTCAGTGAAACTTGTAGGAAACGAAAGGAAATGAGTTTTGCTGCAGGTAGGAATTGGTTCCCCCAGGTTCTGTGAAGGCTCTCGCCCTCTGACGAAAATATGGTACTGCACAATACAATACAGCCAACGACGGTGGCCGGCAACAAGGGAAGTGGTTGCTCCTCTCTTTATATTCAGAGGGGGAAAGAAAAGAAGAAAAACTATTTGTACCCGCGTCAAGGCCACAAATATCTGAGTACATACTAACTCAACTCGAAGGGCAAGTGAAAGAGGATTGGTCTACGCGGCGAGCCACACTCTGCCGGGTCTGAAGTATGTACTATGTTCTTTTCTTGTCCAGTGAATTTGCCGTTAGCTATTCCTTTGGTGATTATTACCCGCCGCCAGGAGGAATTGTGGTTGATAAATATAGCACTGCACATGTCTTGGATGAGGAAGTATCAAACACTTTGTAACTTGGGCCCATCAATCAGAGTGAGCCGTTACACTTTCTTGTATGATCTACCTTATCGGCCTCTACTAGCTCTAGAACAATCAATACAGAGTGTGAGTATTGTATAGGAAGAAACCAGTTACGGTACTCTTTTTTCTTTCTGAAACGTTACCTATAATAACGCTAGAATTGCTAGACGCTGACACTGAGCCCTGTCTTCGCCACATCTACAACCCTACCACTGATCGCCCAAGCGTACGGTACTGTATCATGTCTGGTATGATACCTATGATAGAATTCTTCTTTTTGTCATACGAGAAGAAAAAGCCTCCGGAACCTTATGCGACTGTACTCGAGTATCTCTAGGAGCGCTATGCCAGTGCTTCTCCATGTTGATTTTGGGGAACAAACCCATGACTATGTATCTAAAACCAAAAAGACCCAATACCAGACACATAAAAGATATCATATACAACACAAAGTAAAGCATGGTATTGGTAATAATTACAAGAAGCGATACACTGAATTCTAATTCAAGAATGGATGACATTATTTGTCACCAAAGAGAGGGGAAATCTCGAAATGTGTCGTAGTCGAAAGAATGAGCGGTTCTGACAACACCATAGAACGCCTAAAGCAAAAAAAATCAAAGAAAAGTGGGCTTACTAGCCACGGTGCCTTATAAAACAGCATAGTCTGTTTTTGCAAGCCCTGATAATTAAGAGAGGGTAACAGCGAAGGAAAATTATATGGTAAAGCGCCATTGGTTCTCCGGTGGGGACTCTAGCAGGGCAATCAATGTGCAATGACATAGAAAGTGTTGAGCGTCAAGCAAGTGATCATGACAACGAATCCATATATAACAAGCCCCAGGGCTCCCCTTCGGAGCAGCTTGCTTCTCCAGGTGTCCCCGCTATGGCCACCCCCCTCTTCGCCGCTATCTTCGTCTTCTTTCAAGAGACGATGATTATCTGATTCCGGATTTGATATTTTCCAGTAAAGGAGACCCGGAAGAATACTAACCAAGTTGTTAGATGATTACGGTCGTCCCTGGCTAATTGGGACGGGGAACATACAAACTAATACTCGTTGACCCAGTGCTTCCGACATACGCCAGCACTCTCTCCAAACTGCTGACAGTCATGGCCACAAGATATGTCCCAACGATAATTGTCGTTGTGATTAATGCAAACCTCCAGTCACTCATCTCATGGACCCTGCCGGGAGATGGAGGTCCAACCCTTCTTTGAAAGGGCTTCCACTTGAGTATATTGTCAATACTAGCCCTGCAAGGGTGTGCTTGCAAAGGGTAACTAAACATGACAAGTATGACAATTGCTGCACGGCCTATCGTAGAGGTCCAGGATGAGGGATACATGGCGATAATATTCCCGCCAATATTATCACCATATGATAGATAGCCTGTGATAGCAACAAGGACATAAATGGAACTTGCGGATCCAATTGACCCTAGTATGACATTAAGCGTGGATTGATGGGACACATCCTTGATTTCGTTCAATATCGAGAACATCTAAGTATTTCTGTTTAGTCGTGTCGTATTCTCAAACAGAAGGTCCCACAAGGACATGGAAGACTTTACGTTCTGGTGGCAGGTGTAGGCAAAAACTATGACGGGAAAGCTGCTAAGTGCTTCTATAGGCCCGGCCCAAGTTATCAAGCGAACATCACCTCTACCACCCAAGGTGTCGCCCTTCAAAAAATGGGCGAGCACAATGATGATAAGGTACCCGATAGAAACTAACGCAACAAACGAAGTGTATTTCAAAGAATCCAGCCGCCTGAGAAAAGAAAGTGGAATAATCACAAGCCTAGGGGCAGTTTAGTTAACCGCAATAATTTGTCGAGGCTGTGGCCGGGACCTACATGTAACCTGTTATCCAGAAATGCCTATCTACGAGACATTCAACGTTGCCAGCATTTTGGTTGAAGCCCAGGACGACCTGCGGCATAAGGTCACCAATGATAATAAGGTAAGAAATCGCCACACCTAGTAAGTGAGTTAAAACAACAACCATTTCCCCTTGAGCAAGCAAACAAAGTTTCTACTGACCGAAGCACTTGATAGCAATAGCCAAGTCAAAGACAACGGCCGCGTTAGGGAAAGTCAACTGGCTCAAAGTGAAAAAGCTGGCTGCCCCCCTATCGATATACTTGGCGCATCGAGTTTGAAGGTAGAGAGCAAAGCCAGACATAAAACCGGAAAATAGAATAACGAAGACACCCAGGGTCATTCCGAACTGTGACATTGCGTGGGGCATTGCCAACACACCGGCACCGACAACTGCTCTAGAGTAAGCCATAATTGAGGAAACAAGGGCAATCAATACTGACTGGTATTCAAGAGATTGACAACGCTACTACCCCATGATGCCTCGCCAGCCGGATGAACTATCTTGCCCTGACGTCGGCGTCTACAACCCCGAAAATAAAGTCAGCAGCTATGGGAGGCCTGTAGGCAACAAAGTCGGTAGCGTACCGTCTTCCCTCAGGAGAGCTAGTTCCATCGTCTCTATCCTCCTGGGTTATAGATTCATAGTTTGCAGACGACATATCGACAATATTCCCTCTTGTCATAGGAGGGGTACCGCTAGATGAGGGTCGTAGAGAAGATACTCAGACGCCAGCTTGAGATGAGAGCTGCAAGTGTTTGATCTGCGCAAGGCAAATAGTACAGAAAGTCGAGGGAATCGAATAACGAGGCAAAGGCCCCTGATGTTCAGAAGCGAGAGACTAGCGGTGTGTGGTAGTTAAGGAGAAATATTGCGGGAGACCGAGATTGGCTGAGGACCTGCGTGGGCAAAGGGGTCGGGGCGTGTGTGTATTCCTGAGAACGGGAGTCGTCAGACTAAAGGATTGCTCCCCCCCCGGGAAAAAAGAAAATTATGAAGACGGATGCGGCTGATTTCCCCAGTTAGATCTGAGCGGATGTGGTCTAGGATAAGATCTGGAAAGTAAACGCTTGCCAAGAGGGTTGTAACACAAGGATACTAAGCGGAAAACCTGGCACGGTATGATACCGTAGACCACAGGACGAGCTCATGTCGCCTAAAGCGTGTATCATACATACCGGTATTGATTTTCTCGAGAGCGCAGAAAACAGACCAACCCCAGTAGTAACCGCCCTCCCGAGGCAGAGCAGATAGGTTGGCACTCTGTGTCAGTACATCTCGACACATCATTGTCCATCACTCGCGTCTCACTAGGGTTCGAACTGTAAGGTACGGTAAGTTACCATTCGATACGATACCGTAACGTACCGTAACGTACCGTAAACTTACCAGACGCTGTTTGCCGACTGTCATAAAGCTTCAGGTCGAGACCTTGGATCTCATGCCATTGCCAAGAATGCCTAGCCTAGCTGATATTTTGTCGGCTAGATTACTTCAACTTGACAAACACATAACGCGCCCGGAGGAGGAGCCTGGAGGGGGCACGAGTGCCAAGTAGTGACTAACCAATTATATTCTTCACGGTGGTTAGAAATGTCATCCTCTGAATGAAGTGCATACTTTTCCGTTGATTATTTTCTACATCAGGTCTAGTAACCCGAATTTCCTGCCTGATTCTGCCCAGCAGTGCTTGGCACTCTCCTCCCCTCCGGGCTCCTCCCCCCTCCGGGCGCGTTAAGATGGAAGGCAAGATTACCTAACATCAGAATTTAAGGCGAGAGAGGCCGTTTTCCGGTATTTTATCCCCTTAGTGTAATTTACGGTAATTTACTGTATGGTATCGATCCTGTAAGGTACGGTAACGTACCGTATTATTCGAACACTACGTCTCACGGTCTCAAGGCGACAGAGATGGCCAAGACGACGTCTTCTCTAGTATGATATAAAGGGTCGAGCCCGGCCTTGGAAGAGATAGAAGCATCTCTCTTGTTTTCCTTTCTTATTGTTTTTAATAAGAGGTTGTCCATCGATCTGCTTAGCCAGTCCCGCTGCAGGGACTCAGAGGAAGCAAAGCCTTCGAATTCAGCTCAAAAAAGGGCAAATCCAACACGATACCGGTATGCCATCAGAGATATCCCCTGCCCTCCCAAATCCCCACTAGGAAAGGGGGAAAATATACCAAAACCCCTGCTCTCCGAGACAAATAAAAAAGAAAAAAACACTAGACCTTGTTAGGAGAGGCAACTCCAACATAGCACATGGTCCAATTATTCGAGTTCAGGTATAATATTGTGCGTGGACAAAATTAACCGAACCCCCCGGTGACCTTGGCAACCCATTGCTTCTGGGCTCCCATAAAAATCATTACCACTCGACAGGCTCCCCATAATGCCTTCTCTTTTTTTATTAAGACTGATTGATGGTATACTAAGTACTGATCACTGCCATGTATTTAAATTATTTTTACTTATTTTTCTTAGTTGGGTTGGGGTGGTTGTATCGAAGAGATTGGGAACATCACCGCGAAAATTGTATGCCTTGCTTGATCGGTTAATTTTGTCCACGCACAATACCTTCCTCAACCACAATTCACATCAACAGACTCGGACCACCATTGACAAAGACATAAACCGACCGAGGGCTCAGCGAGGCGGCACCCTCAGCGAGGCGCGGCATGTCTTGGCATGTCTTGGCATCAACGAAAAGGCACCTTATTTTTCTTTCCTTTTTCTTTTTTCTTTTTTCTACTAACACAAACACCCCACAACATCCACTTCCGAAGCACTGATCAACTTCGGAGGTACCTACAACAAACCGACCGGAAGTTCTACCAGTTCCTCATCTGGAGCAGGGGCACTTTGGGCCCCTGCTCCTACCACTACTCCGGTTTGGGGTTCTCCTACCACTCCTCCAGTTTGAAGTTCTCCTACCACTCCTCCAGTTTGAAGTTCGTGATGGTCAAATTGCTCCTCAGTCTCGACTTCTTGACCCCCTTCCAACGTTTGAGTCTCTGCTACATTCTGTGCCATATCTTCAAGGTGCTTTTCAAACTTTCTCACCTTCTG
>Ga0307509_10001754_pt1 | contig 36069 bp, 32 predicted proteins | sample 10_EM_MG_FD_202245 | JGI IMG/M metagenome (GOLD analysis project Ga0307509, IMG submission 202245) | Populus trichocarpa ectomycorrhiza microbial communities from riparian zone in the Pacific Northwest, United States - 10_EM | ecosystem: Host-associated > Plants > Roots > Unclassified | place...
GACGTTGGTCCAACCTGCCCTCAGCCGCTTTTTTCTTGGCACTTGGCATGATTCAGTTTACGCAACTTATGCCACACTCTAAATCCACCTACTAGCACACCGTTCTCTTATTCAAGTTAATACGGTAGCACACCGTTCTCTTATTCAAGTTAATACGGTAGCACACCGTTCTCTTATTCAAGTTAATACGGTAGGTCAGACCGGGAAGTTGAACTCCCGGTAGTTAAGATACAGCAAAAAACAGAAATCTGGAAATCTCAATTGACATGCAGCACGAAGAGGAGGTCAGGAAGGGTGGGGGATATTTCTAATCATATATAAAATAGTATCACGTCAGATTTGCCCTTTTTTGAGGTGAAATTCGGAGGATTTTGTTTTGTCGGGATTTCTGCAGTGAGGATTTGTGCAAAATTCTCGGGAAACCGATTCACTTGGGCGTCTGGTCCACTTCCTGGTCTAATACAATACGTTGCTATATCTTTTTCTATTTTTGCTTCCGTCTGATTGGAAAGGTCCTCTGCGGTATAATAGTGCTATGCAGTCCGATATAAGGTAACATACCATATAGTCTTACTGGACCCTATCAGTCGAGATAACAGCAGCTGGGGGAGGAGAATGAGGTGGGGACACCGCGGGGAAGAGATGCGGATAGCGGGGCATGGGGAGGGTTGGGTCAGGCATTGGGCTCCGGCTCCCTTCCTATGCACCACACACACGGCTGGTCCCTGCGCATCCCCCCTTAGAAGAGCGAATATTCGTCCGCCACTGGGAGATTCTGCGTGGGGCTAGTGTCAAAAAATAATGAGTAAAATATTTCTGGGGCGAATCGTGGACCGTCGCTGATTGATCATTGCAGCATGATTCCTGGTTCCATCGCAGCGCAAGCCCCACTTCAACACCTCTCAAGAACACTAATGAAGGGGAAAAGAAAATCTGGCAATTAAAGTCCCACACTCCGATTCTAACCCTATCATGTTTTTCTTCAATCCCTACTTTTGTTTACCTGGTTTGGACCCTATCAGGAACACAATAGAACCACTATTTATATGATATGGTTCAAGACGTCTATACTGTACACCAGAGGGTTTGTTACGGGGGACGGCTTGGCATTCAGCCACAGATTTAAAAAATTAGCAGATGTTCAATTCCCAATGAGATCATTATTATCTTGGAATTGTCAAGCCACAGAGTTTACAAATTTATCGAGATTCAAATTTTGTGAAATAATTAATATAGAAATAAGTATGATATAAGAGCCAATCTAAAGTACTAATTACCAGGAAAATAGAGAAATTGAGTTGTAGAAAAACAAGTAAACTAAAGCGAAAATGAATCTAAAGGTCAGATACTCTACGGTATGATTTGTTGTTTTTTTATCTTGATCTCATAATTTTAATAAATAAATTGTATCATATTAATCAATATGCCTATTTTCAACTTATTTCATTTCATTATTTACATGATTTATCTATTCTCAAAATATATATATATTGTGGCTTATACATTGTTATAAAAACTATGATCAGAATGGCAATTGAACTGAGGTACATGATTTTTTATGCCAAGCCGTCCCCCGTAACAAACCCCTTGGTGTACAGTATAGACGTCTTGAACCATATTTGTTATTTTGCTTGACTTGTAATTAGTCTTCAGGAAGAACGGTATTACTACGTTTTTCCCTGGTACCACGATCTCACCCTTGCACCCCCGCTAGAGTGTCGTGAAGGCTAGGGAAAAAAACAACAGCTCAAGGCCATCCCACCAGCCGATCAAATCCCATGACTCTATTGCTCAACCGCAATACAACTCCAGTAGACTACCATAGATCACGAACGACACTCTCAGGTAGCTATTTCTCCTTCCTTTTCGTGCCAATCGTGCTCACAAGACGTCTTGTCCACTAACTTTATCAGATTACCCGCGGAAACCACCCCTTTAGCTCACGACAAGTTTACCATATAAAAACTCCCAGAAATCCACTGCCTCGGTTAACCCTGCGATCTCCGGATCCCCAGGTAAGAGCTCCTGGAAAGGATTAACGTTTTCACGACGCGGCATCAGACGACTCAGAGGGTTTGGTGGATCTTATTAGGCATTCATAATTCCGTTATTCCGTCAACTAAAGTTAGTTATCCTGGGGAGATGGAGGTAGTAGATCTCGCCCGGTTTATACGGTAGTTTGCCGGGGCTGACTGGATTGGCGCTCTAGCTCGTGGGATCCGACCTGCCTAGTCGGTTGACGTTATTATACTGTGCAAGGGCGGCGCTCGCAGTTGGTTCTCTGGGGGGTTTGTCACTAAGCCTGGAGGTTACGAGGTGAGGGGGAGGTAGCGGATTTCAAGAGTTGCAATTGCACATTCAGATTAGTATCGCTCAGGTTATGCAGCATCATATAATACTACAGTATGGAACTAACGAGCGCACCAAGCACCCCCTCTGTTTAAACTCACAGAATCCCAAATTAAAACATCCAGCGAGCAAAAAAGAACCTCCATGAAAACCCACCAACAACTTAGGAAGAGATACCCCACCCTCCGGGCGAAACCCTCGAGATCCAACTTCCAACAGGATAAGTACTAGTTCCCAACTCGTTCCATTCATGAAATATCATACCTAGCTGTCGCAATGGTTAAACATGTCAAGAACCAATTAACACCCCCTATCGCAATTTAATAGGAGCCCAGGAGTTTCGATTCACGCTGAAAAATCGGTTATTATTATTGAACGATCCGTCATGTAGGGCAGGAAAACTGAGAAATTCTTTCAAATCCTGCCCTATGGGGACTGGGAGGGAGGGAGGTTGGAGAAACTTGGCCCGCATCAATAGATGGGGCTGTGGGGCTTGTCAACCCTGCTATGAGGTGGGAGAATCCGACTCTAGACATTAATAAGGCTGGCGATCGGCGGGGTAGCAGAAAAAGGGGGGGGATTTCCTTTTGCTTCTTGGGTCTTGGAGGAGATTCGGGGCTGTGGATTCTGAAAGTTATCCGGGTTTTAGCCATTGTCGCTCCGGCAGGATAGATACCTCCTCTCTATCTATTGCCTTGTAAGTATATTTTTTCCGGCAACGCAAGTAATAGATAGTTCTTAGAAAAAGGCAGAAGACTAGGGGATACCGGATAGGTATAGCTAGGGCAGATACATAAGAACTGCGCAATGCTAAATGATACGAACTTTGCGTCTAATTTCCCTGCAGACGATTTGGTCGCATTTCCGAAACTTGTGTCACGATACATAACTAAGATAAAATATCTTCCTCATCCCAGAAACGACCCAGCGGGAGGTAGTTCCATATATATTGACGAACCCCCCCCCCCCAATGGGGCGCTGGCTGCTCACATTTCTTTCTTTCTTTCTGGCTGCAAACTTAGATCTGGATGTTACGTAGGCTGGGAGGGGAATTCTAATGTCCTATGATGGCGCATTTTCCCTCCCATCCAACAGGTTTGGTACTGGAAGCGAGTGATAATTAGTGATCATGGGTTAAAGTTGAGGCTCTGCCACCGGGTGAGATGGCAGGGCGGCAAAAGTGTGTGAGGCTCTGTGTGTAACAACACAACGCCCCCACTTGGATTATTTTCGATGGGTATGGAGGGGTCAACAACGGTTAGGTTATGTTCTAGTAATTTAGCCGTGTGCTAAATGGCTAACCACGGTACCGTAGCCTACTGTCAAAAAAAACCCCTCTGCGCACGGGTGGATAAAACTATACTCGAAAGGACGAACCGGAAAAAGACATCGGGCTATACCAAAGGGGGCAATTTGAACGACATTGCGGTTTTCTTAAATATTTATGCTAATTTGAGATAGTGGGGATGGGGGGGGGGTGGTTCTCAAGCCTCTGCCTGTGCTTGTCGCGCTCGTGGAGGACAATATAATTATCCGCCCGGTCTCTAGCAGAATTTCAATGAGTTATGTGAGCTTAGGGTGGATTAGAATTAGATAGTTCGTGCCAAACTCTGTCGGTGGACTTTGTTGCTCCAATTTACCTCCTGGGCAATGTCGCGGAGGTCTGGTGTAATATCATCCGTAAAAGATCCCCCGGTTAGGCGTGTCTTCTATCACGCGGAAGGAGGGACGCTAAACGAAAATGAATGCTCAAATGCACTCCTCTAATGGCAATGGAAAATCTCGAAATGTGTGTAAGTTGTTTTTGTCTAATATCTCCATAACCTCCTGGAATAGGTTAACTACCGGTAGGTGTTAGGGATACCTCTAGTGGTCTTATAGTATCTATTCCCGTATAAACAACTCCTAGTATATCTCCATAGTCTGAAGTAGAAAGAAAGTGAAGACAGGAGTAGAAGGAAACAAAGGAGAATACGGAAGAAGGAGAATATGTACGGAGTAGGAAAAAATAAATAGGTCGGGGGTAGGTCGGGCTGTGACGTAGAACTTGCCAAAAAAGAGAGGTTCCTCTGCTTCTTCCCTACGGCGCTTACTCCTATGCGAAACTAGGTGACTGAAGCTGGGGCATTTGTGTAGCATGACCCGGAGGTAGTAACTGGCGTGTGGTGGGGCTCTGGGGGGAATAAATGTACGAGCGGAAGAGATTTCTTCGAGTAGCAAAGACCGTTTAATGATTGAGATTTAGGAAGAGTTCTTAAGTAAGGGGAAGGGGGTGATTCTCCACGCTACGGTAGTAATACACCGGGCGGTTGCGAGGGGCTTCGGAGAGGGGCGGGTTCTAAGTCGATAATGAGCATGTATAAGGAAGCTACTGTGGAGTGGGTGCACGCACGTGAACGAGAGAGGAATTGTGGGTAAATCTCTCTTGGAGCTTAATCCACGCCAGAGACTTCAGCCATCCGAAGCTGTAAGAGTGCGACAATCTCCCTGTGACCATTCATAGAAGCGATCAGGAGTGGTGTTCGACCAATGATGTCTGGTTGGTCCGGATTGACACCCCGGTGTTCGAGCAGTTGGGCGACTACTTCCTTTTTCCCACTCCCGGAAGCCCACCAGAGGAGTGTTCTACCATAGTTGTCTGGCTTGTCAGGGTCGACATCTCCCCGTTCGAGCAGTAGCCTCGCCACCGATTCATTTCCGTTCAATGAAGCCGGCCACAGTGGAGTTCGGCCATCGTTGTCTGGCTTGTCGGGATTGATATCGCTTCGTGTAAACAGCAGCCTCACGACCCCTTCATATCCACCTCCAGATGCGCACCAGAGTGGTGTCCTGCCACTGTTGTCCGGCCTGTCGGGAATAACATCGTCCCGCCCGAGCAGTAGTCTCACTACCGATTCATTCCCATTCGATGAAGCGTGCCACAGTGGGGTTTGACCATTGTTATCTGGCTTGTTGGGATTGACATCGTTACGTGTAAGCAACAGCCTCGCGGGCCCCTCATGCCCACCCCCGGAAGCGCATGAGAATGGTGTCTGGCCATTGCTATCCGGTTTGTCGGGAATAACATCGTCCCGCGTGAGTAGTAGCCTTATAAGCGATTCGTTCCCATTCGATGAAGCGTGCCACAGTGGTGTTCGGCCATCATTGTCTGCCTTGTTAGGATCGATATCGTCTCGCGCGAGCAGTAGTCTCACCACCGCTTCGTTCCCCCTCCAAGTGGCCCACATCAGCGGCGTAAAACCCTTACAATCTCCTTGATTGACATCACAGCCCTTCGTCTCGATTAAAGCAGTCACAACCTCAACAATTCCAAAGTAGCAGGCGCAGTGTAAGCCGGAAAATAGGTGATCAATAATCGGGGGAGAATCATAACCCAACCTTTGGTTGAAAAGTAGGGTGGCAGATATATGGTTATCATACTGCCCTAGGTGCTGCATCGCAAGTGATTTCACACAATCTGAGATTTCAACTTTTGCATGGCTTCCCCAATAGAGGACGGAATATTCGAGAAAGGGCATGTCTCGGAGGTTAGGGAAGCGGTCAGCTCGAAGCCCTTTGACTTGCTTAGAATTTAGATGCGCTAAACATGTCTGTGCAAGAGTTTTGTGAGCATTAGGTAGGATGCCAGGGTGCGAAAGGTACTCATGAAGTGAGTGGTGGATTAGGCGGAGGGTTGATGTCTCCTTGTCAACTTCTACAAGCCCTAAACATGACTCAAGAACTGCATTTTCCGACGGGATGTTCTCAAGGGCTGAATGTGTCGACCCAATTCCTACCGCTAAAGCATGGCAGAGTTCGTCGATCCGCAGCTGCCGCTCCGAGTGGGATAACCAGATCAGTGCTTTAACCCCGAGCGTTGATCGTCCACCCTTCTGCTCCCTTATCCGTTGCAGCATTTGTGCGTACACACCCTCCATATCCGCGCCAGCTGTCAGCACCCTCCGCAGCATTTTCCTTCTCTTTGCTATGGAGATCTCACTCAAGATCGTATTGATATTCAATGAAACGAGAAGGAACCTGAGTATATTATTAACGAATGATTCAATTTGTAATGGGGCTACTCTACCTACATCCCCGGTGCCTTTTCCAAGATGGCTTTCATGATATCATTTTTCAGATCTTCTGTCATTAGGCCAGGATCTCGATTGTTGTCTATCATGTGGCTTAGGTATCGAGCGGCATCTCCTTCATTGGCCACATTGTGTATGATATAGGTCCCGCTCGTGAGATGTCTGTCAAACCCCCCTTGGATATCTAGCTTCCCTGTAAGAAATATGCGGGTGTTTGGTGCATTTTGAACAATCTGTCCCAATGCACCAAGAAACTCCAGCCGACTATGCGGCAGTAGCTCATCCACGGCGTCGACGCAGATATATACTCGGTCAATGGAAGCGATTACTTTGACAAACAATTGGAGCATGCCCGCCAGTTGAAGTCCTTGGCCCCGCCCCCGGTTGGACTCTGCAAAAGCATTTGTAACTTCGTCCGGAATCTTGGGCGTTCGTAAAGCAACCTGCTTGAGTAAACACCCTATCATGTTTACCGACGATTGCTCCTTCTGAGCATGGTACTCGCAATAGAGATCTAAAACGGCGGTATTCTGTGCATAGGCCTGGCCTAATAAGGTGTCTATTACTAGCGAACTAGTTTCATTATGTGTAAGCATCATCTAGAGTTTCCGTAGAGTACTCGTCTACCTTATATAGGTCTTGCCAACCCCTTGGCCCCCATAGAATAGCAAATTAGGGATCTCTGAGCCGTCCCCACCCTTACTCCAGGAGCCAAACTCGGTCCTGTGTAGAAACCAATCCCCAATACCAGCAAGCCGAGAGCCACTTAAATGTTGATGCTTTCTATGAGGTTCGAGTGGCGACAACCACGCTTGGATCCTCGAAGACTCTTCGCCTACCCCGACGATTGTGTTATAGCCGTTTGACACATTATCGACATGTGTATCTGTGGAGCTGATAGCAGGCATGTTATGGTTGGCACGGATGCTCGATGTGGTGGGCGGTGCGCCGTACCCTATGGCAAGGGAGATGAGATCCCATATGCGATACCATATACCATACAATATGAGATCCCATATGCGATACCATATACCATACAATATGAGATCCCATATGCGATACCATATACCATACAATATGAGATCCCATATGCTATACCCGTTAGCATTATCACTACCACTAGATTTTCTATAGCTTGTCAATGATGAGCTCATAGGGGATAAGATTAGATAGCGAGTCAGATGATGGTAAAACGGCTTAGTAGCTTATGGAAGGTATTGATAGGCGTTTCAGAGTCAGTGGCCCAAGTCGTCGCCAGGTGCGATTGTTGCCACATGTCCTTTCAGAAGTGGGTCAGACTAATACCGTAATACCCCCGGTAGCAGAGGCATTCAGCCCCGGAGTTGAAAAGAGTTTTTTAAGTGCCAAGGTTCCAGTTGACCAGTCAGTTTGTACCAAGTGTTAGGGATATTGTGGACAACCGATTGCTTTCTACGGTTTACCAAATTACATCACTCTTCTTGGCGGACTCATTCTGCCTCCTCATTCGGCCACCGATCCCTACCATAAGAAGCAGCGTCCGGCTTCAATTCGGCGGGGGTACTGGGGCGCCAATTAATGATCCGGAAATCGCTATTTGAGATCAGGTCTTGGCAAATTTAACTCCAATTATTACTACTGTACTCGTATGATACCGTAAAAACTCAAATAGAAGAGAAATGTGCGAGGACGTTGTGGTTGCCTCTCCGAGTAAGGCGCCGTCCATACGGTAGACTACATGCGCGGTGCAGAATTTTCCGGAAATGTGGACTTTGGCTTGGCGCTAACTTAGCTGTTGCCGCCTCCAGAGTCCCATGCCAAGTCTCCTCCACATTTCCGGAAACTTCTGAACCGCGCAAGTACCGTACTCCTTTTGTTTTGTCTCAACTGAAGGCTGAGTTTGCGGAGTTTCCCCCTCGCTTACCCGTCGATGGGAAGGGAAATTCCAACGTCCTAGCACATTTCTCTTCCATTCGAGTTCTTACGGTATTCTTCTGCCTTCTTAGATATGCTAGTAGTAATTAGAGTTACATTTGCCAAGACCTGATCTCAATAGCGATTTCAAATCATAATTGGCGGGCCGGGCATCCCCTTAGTCCCCTTAGTTTCTTAAGCATGAGAGGAGCAATGTGCGGGGGTTATCACCTACTGGAAGACCGTAAGTGGGTGTTTACCCGCCTAATATCATCAAGAAAACGCTATTTCGAATTACCTTGTGTTGCACGGATGGGGTTAGATATACCGGTACGGTAGTGTTGGAGTAAGAAGGAAAGCAAGACAGGGGCGAAAACATTTTCATGGCTTGCGCGTCCTTCCACTAGTTCCAACTTATACGAGTACCGCAGTGGCCTCAGAGTGCGAGCACATCCCGCGCCAAGCGCCACCATCAAACTGTCCTTTCCGACAGTTCCTGGTTCTGGGAAGCCAGTGATAATTAAGTCTTGATCAGTATCATAGATTGAAGTTGAGGCTCCGCTATGGGATTTTATTTAGCCGGTGGGTTGCTACAGCAGGGATGGCGGCAGTGTGTGAGGCTCTGTGTGTAACAACTCCCCAACTCGGATGATTCTCGATTACCAGTAGTTGTGACGAGCTACCGTATTAGAGCCACGGAAAGCCCGAATAGAATAAAAGCTTGTTATAAGAAATTAATTATTTTTTTAAAAAGTCCCATACCCTTCTTTGTACCTTAAGAGCAATACCGATTCACAACAACAGGCCAGCTAGAGTCTTTCTGATAATTCTTTTTTTTTTTTTTTTTTTGGATATTCCTCTAGGGACATTGTAACCTCTTATCACAATTTGTTCTACTAAATAATACAAGGGGAGGGCTAGCGAAGCGTTTCCAATGGTCAGCTGTACTTTACTCGTAAGGGTATGAGAATTTTGCGAATGCTACTGTACTCGTACTAGCTCATAGAAACAAAGGCAGGTGAAAGAACTGGGAAAATTGCGTATAATAAATTAATTCGGGACAATTTAAACACGAACTCAGGACGCAAGTGGTGTGAGCAACCTAATAGCCCCATACCACACCCGCAACAATCGGGGTGTGGGGGCTACCACAAAACTAGATTACAAGGTGCACCACCGGTGACTACTACGGTAATCAACTAGGTGCTTCCCGCGGGAGCCCCTCGCTCGTTGTGCCATAGACCATGCTTACTCAGCAAATGGGTAGCGAGATTATCGCCCTTGATCCCCTTCTCGCCAACCTTCTCGCATCCGGGAAATGGACAGTCAATCCGCCCGGTCAAGTGTATCAACTCATAGTGTCGGTTCAGCGCCTGTTTAGTTTTGAACGGGGTGAGCCGGGTACAGCCAGGTGCGCCGCAAGTATAGGAGTGAGTGGAGCAAGTGTGTGGACCACTTCACTATGTTAGCCGATGCGAAGAATAAAGCTACAGCGGAACAGGGCACGAACCTATTTCCAGAACATTTTGATGATCCACAATAAACTTTGGTTCTGAGAGGCGCTGACGTTGTGGCGGCGGGGGTATTGATACCAGCAGGACTATAAGCGAGGGTATCGGTAGGAGATCCGCCCCATACGTGATCCGTACTCGTCGCGTGGCTGGGAAGTGAGTTGTTAGCGGAGTAGAAAGCATCATTATCCGGATAAAGAGGAAGTGGTCCAAGAGACGGGGGCAGTGACTCAAGGGTATTGCTAGGAGATCCGCCCCATACGTGGTCTGTACTCGTCGCGTGGCTGGGAAGTGAGTTGTTAGCGGAGTAGAAAGCATCATTATCCGGATAAAGAGGAAGTGGTCCAAGAGACGGGGGCAGTGACTCAAGGGTATTGCTAGGAGATCCGCCCCATACGTGGTCTGTACTCGTCGCGTGGCTGGGAAGTGGTCTACAGCCTCCGGTCGAAAAAATCGGGAAACGGGGATCGGGCTTCTGGGGTTTTGATTGGAGGGTTTGGTGTGCTCGAGCCAATTGAGCAACCGTGTTGCTGACTTTTAATTTCCACAATTCTCGATCTTTTCGACCGGAGGCTGTAATAGGTGTCCGATGTTGGAGGAGGGCGACAATCTCCCTGTGCCCATGCATAGAAGCGATCAGGAGTGGCGTTCGACCAATGCTGTCTGGCTTGTCGGGATCGACGTCGGGCCGTGCCAACAGTCCCCTGACCGCTTCCGTTTTCCCACTCCCAGAGGCCCACCAGAGTAGAGTTCGGCCATGGTTGTCTGGCTTGTCGGGATTGACATCATTTCGTGAGAGCAATAATCTTACCACCGATTCATTCGCATTCAATGAAGCGTGCCATAGTGGTGTTCGACCATCGTTGTCTGGCTTGTCGGGATCGACATTGTCCCGTGCGAGCAGCAGCTTCACCACCGCCTCATACCCGTTCCCAGCAGCTGCCGATAGTGGCGTTTGGCCAGATTCGTCTGACTTGTTTGGATTGACATTGTCACGCGTGAGCAGTCCCCTGACTGCTCCCGTTTTCCCACTCCTAGAAGCCCACCAGAGTAATGTTCGGCCATCGTTGTCTGGCTTGTCGGGATTGACATCATCGCGTGAGAGCAGCAATCTGACCACCGATTCATCCGCATTCGATACAGCGCGCAACAGCGGTGTTTGACCATAGTTGTCAGGCTTGTTAGGATTGACCTCCACTCGTGTGAGTAGTAGTCTCACCAACGCCTCATGCCCGTTCTCAGAGGCTGCTGATAGTGGAGTTTGACCATAACAGTTTGACTTATCGGGATTGACATCGTCCCGTGCAAGCAGCAGTTTCGCCACCCACTCGTGCCCTTTGGAAGAAGCCCACCAAAGTGGTGTTTGGCCAGCATTGTCTGCTTTTTCGGGATTAACACGGTCCTGTATGAGCAATAGTCCCACCACTGCTTCATTCCCCCTTTGAGCAGCCCACCCGAGCGGGGTAAACCCCTTCCAATCTCTTTGATCGACATCACAACCATCCATCTCGATCAAAGCAGCCACAACCTCACAAATTCCGAAGTATGATGCACAGTGCAAGCCAGCAAATCCGTGACTAGTGACTAAGGGAGAATTGCAACTCTGCGTTTGGTTGCAAAGTAAGGTGGCAGATATGTGATTATCATACCGGGTTAGCAGCCCCAACGCTAGAGACTTCGCGCGATCCGAAAGTCCCATTTTTGCGTGGTTTCCCCAATAAAGAGAAGAATATTCGAGAAAAGGCATGTTTTGGAGGTTAAGGAAGCGATCGGCTCGAAGCCTCTTAACCCGCTCAAAATTTAGATAGGCCAAGCATATCTCCGCAAGTGTTTCGTGGGCATTGGGCAAGGTATCAGAACGAGAAAGGTATTCGTGAAGCGTGTAGTGGATCAGGCGGAGTGTCGATGTCTGGTTGTCAACTACAACAAGCCCTAAGCATGACCCTATGACTGTCTCTTGTGGACGGATGTTCCCAGGATCTAGGTCCATCGTCTCCGTATCGACCGCCAAAGCATGGCAGAGTTCGTCAATCCGCAATGGCCGCTCCGCATGGGATACCCACATTAGCACCCCCATCCCAAGGTTTGATCGGCCATCCTCTTGTTTCCTTATTCGTTCTAGCGTTTGGTCGTATACACTGCCTAGGTCTGCCCCAGCTGTCGCCACTTTTTGCAACATTTTCTCTCTTCCCCCTAGCGTAATCTCACCTAAGATTGCTTCAATATTCAATGAGACGAGGAGAAACCTTAGTAGAATGTCAATGGGTAGTTCAAATTTGGAATCGAGTTACTCCTTACATCTCCGAAACCTCTCCCAACATTGTTTTCATGATCTCATTTCTCAGATCCTCTGTCATCAGGTTTGGGGAGCCGTCATTGTCGATCATATGACTTAAGTATCTAGTGATATCTCCTTGGTCAACCACAATGTGTATGGGATAAACCCCATTCGTGAGATACTTGCTAAGTTCTGCCCGGATATGCGGCCTCGTTGCAAGAAATAGTCGCGTATTTGGCGCATCTTGAACAATCTGCCGTAAAGCGCCAAGAAACTCTGACCGATTCTTTGGCAGTAACTCGTCCACAGCGTCGACACAGATGTATACACGGCCAATGGAACTGATTACCCTGATGAACAGTTGGAGCATGGCTGGCAATTGGCAGCCTTGGCCACCCCTCCATTTCGACTCGTTGAAAGCGCTTTGGATCTCGCGTTGGACCTCTGCGGCCCCCTGAGCAATCTGCCTGAGTAAATCTCCTATCAGGTTCACCGCCGATTGGTCCTTCTGGGCCTGGTAATCGCAATAAAAACATAAAACCACGATATTCTGTCTACGAGTTCGGTCGTGCAAGGTGTCTATTACTAGCGAACTAATTTATCCCTCGTAAGCATCGCGCGGGGTTTCTAGAAAGTCCTCACATACCTTATGTAGGTCTTACCAACCCCTTGACCACCATAACACAGCAAGGTAGGATTCACAGCGCCGTCTTGACCTTTGCTCCACGACTTGAACTCACTCCGCTCTAGAACCCAATCACCAACTCCATGAAGCCGCTGGTTTCTCACATCCAGATGCCTACTATGGGGTTTGAGTGGAGATAGCCATGCTTGGATCTGCAAAAACTCATTTTGTTCCATGTTGATGGTGCTGGAGCTGTTTGTTGTAACTTCAACCCTCCTATTACTCTCATAGAGGGGAGAATGCAGGTTGTAGCTAGTGGGGGTGTTCGAGATGGAATGCCGGCGGAGACCACTGCTGCTGCTGGATTCTCCGTAACTCGTTGGTGATGAATTCATAGCGGATAAGGTTAGGTGATAAGTGAGAAGATAGTATAGCGGGGCTGCAGTTTATCGAAGCGGTTGACAAATGTTTCTTCCTATTGCGTAGAGTAGAGCGAGGGTCGTTATCCTGTACGAGCACTCGGGTACGGAACCCTAGCTGCAAGGAGATGAGAGTGGGGTATTTCCTTGGCGTGGAAATAGTTAGCACCCGCTCCTTCGTGGAAGAGACACTACTCGAGTAGACACAGTACCGGAAAGCGATCCCGACTCCGCTCTTCGAAAGGAATGGGCCATCCGTTAACCGCCGCGATAGACGATACTGCCGTTATACTGGTACTATTATCTCACCCGCCACCGAACCTTATCTGCCACTGACACCTTGCCTACCGGCCACAGAGGGTCTTGTGGGAGTGATCCTCGCCTGTGTAGCACATCCAATACCCGTGCCAACCATACTATGTCTAACAGCCTTCCCCCTGTCATGCAAAACTCTGGAAATGTGTTGAGCTTTAATACAAGTAACACTCTTAACTTGCATGTATATCAAGACGGTTGGTGGATCCTGCCATGGTTGTCACCACTTGAACCCCATAAAGCACACGAGAACGTGAGAAACAGTCGACTGGAAGGCGTTGGGGATTGGGTTTTGAATAGGGGTGAATTTAAGTCATGGAGTAATGGCTGGGGTAGCACCGTAAGTTCGATTTTGCTGTGTTACGGGGACCAGGGGGTTGGAAAGACCTATATATGGTAGGAGAGTATCCTCCGGAAACATACACGATGCTTACGAGGGATGAAATTAGTTCGTTGGTGATAGACACCTTGCACGGCCAGGTCAGTGGGCAGAATATGGCTGTTTTGTGTCTCTATTGCGATTACCAGGCGCAGAAGGAGCAATCAGCAGTCAACATGATAGGGGGTTTACTCAGGCAGGTTGATTGGGAGGTACCGGGGGTTGGACACGAAATTCGAAGCGCTTTCAACGAATCGAACAAAAGAGGTGGCCTACGTCTTTGCATGCAGGATATGGTGAAATTATTCGCCAAAGTAATCAGTTCTATTGATAGAGTGTACATCTGTGTCGACGGTGTGGACGAGTTATTGCCAGAGAATCGATCGGAGTTTCTTCAAGCGTTAGGGTGGATTATTCAACCTGCGCCAAAAATCCGACTATTTCTTACAGCAAGGTCGTGTATCCGCAAGGAACTTGGCAAAGATCTGGCACAGGGCCCCTGCAGGTATAACATAGATATTGTGGCGGACCGCAGAGATATCGCTCTCTACTTAAGCCATATGATACACAATGACCGAGATTCAGGCTTGATGCCTGATCATCTGAAAAATGATATCATGGAAACAATCTTGGGGGAGGCTTCAACGATGTAAGTAGGAGCCCTATTTTAAGTTTGCATCACTGATTGATATTCTGACAAGGTTTTCACTTGCTGCACTGAGCATCACTGCAATCTTGGGCGAGACCACCATAGCTGGAAGAAAGAAAATGTTGCAGAAGGTGGCGGCCACTGGTGTGGATCTGGGCAGTGTGTACGCCCAAACACTACAACGGATAAGGGAACAGACTGGTGACCGATCACGACTTGGAATGAAGGTGCTAATGTGGGTATCCCACGCGGAGAGGCCGTTGCGGATGAACGAACTTTGCCACGCTTTGGCCGTAGAAATGGAGAGGACGGATCTAGACCCCGAGAATATCTGGTCGGAGGATATAGTCCTAGGGTCATGCCTAGGGCTTGTTATTGACAGCCGGACATCGGGGCTCCGCCTGATCCACCACACGCTCCAAGAGTACCTTTCTCACCCGGGTATCCTGCCCGATGCTCACGAAACACTCGCGGTGACGTGCTTGGCCTATCTGAATTATCAACAGGTCAAGGGGCTTCCCGCCGATAGAATCCCTTACCCCCAAGACATGCCTTTTTTTGAATATTCTTCTATCTATTGGGGAAGCCACGCAAAAAAGGGACTTTCAAATCGCTCAATATCACTAGCGCTGAAGCTGCTACCCCGGTATGACAACCATGTATCTGCTACTTTACTTTTCAACCAAATGCAGAGTTTCGATTCTCCTCCAGTTATCGATCACCTATTTACCGGTCTACACTGTGCATCCTACTTCGGAATTGTTGAGGCTGTGGCTGCCTTAATCCAGATGGGTGGTTGTGATGTCAATCGAGGAGATTGTAAGGGTTTTACACCGCTCATGTGGGCCGCCCGGAAAGGGAATGAAGCGGTGGTGAGACTGCTACTTACGCGGGGCGACCTTGATCTCCGCAAGCGAGACAACGATGGTAACGGCCCAGAGTGGCACGCATCCTCAAGTGGGCACCAGGGGGTAATGGCCCTTCTGCCCGCACGGCGTAATGTCAATCCTGGTCAACTAGGCAACTATGTGCAACCACCGAACTGTTACACTTCTTGAATGGTCATGAGGGGGGCGATAAGACTACTGCTCACATGGGATGGCGTCAGCCTTGATAAACTAGTAAATATGGTCGAACACCACTCTGGCGGGTTTCTTTGGGTGGCCAGGAGGGGGTGGCAAAGCTACTACTCATACTGGACGACATAAACCCTTCCAATCCAGACAACTATGGTCGAACACTGCGGTGGTGAGCATCGGGGGGCGGAAAAAAGGGGACGACCCCAACCCCGAGAAGCCAGGCGACATCGGCCAGACTCTACTCCTGATCGCTAAGATTCATGGGCATCGGGAGACTATAGCAGTCCACTAGCTTTGGATAATAGGAACCTCTAGTGTGAAATAAAATTACTGGGAGGTTTGTCTACATTTCATCTCTGTCACACCTTCGTACATAACTTTTTTTCGAGATAATTGCCATATATCTGCCTGTTATTAGTACAGGTCTTGTACCTCCGAACCCCTTTATAGTTCCCTAGTGTATTGTTATTACCCTGCTCAGACTCTCACACCCTTTCATCTGTAACAATTATTCCTAAATCTTGATCTTTGAACGAAATTTTTAGTTGGTTATTATGCTTAGGAAATATCTTGGCATGTACGAGTACAGTACTGCTGGTTTCTTCCCTTCTATGTCCCATTCCACGTTTATCCATGGCCGTCTTTAATGGCTAGAACCACCACTTTGCACAGATCTTTGGAATTAGAGCCTAAAACACAAAAGCCGTCTATGCCTTCGCCTAAATCGCACAAGTAGCGAGCTTCCTATCATCATCAGTATTGTAAAGAATTCATCAATTCATATATGTTTGGGTCAAAGCATGCATGATGGCGACACAAATAGAGGAAATAAACAATATCGGTTTAAAAGAGGAAAGCCAAATTTATTCAATCACAGTATTGCTAGTAGTATTACACATCAGAATTAGGTTTAAGTGATGATTCTGATTGGTTTCTCTGACCGGTTATTCAAAGGAAAAAGGAAGGAAAAAATAGTACAAGAGCAAACCTTTGCTTGCTGTGTAGTGGCAGGATTGGGGAGACATTTGCTATAGACTACCTTCTCTAGAGGTGCATGAGGCATTGAATCTCCTTGACAGTGTTTCCAGGGGTCCGGTCCATCCGTCTTTGGGGGAGGATGGGACTGACTACGGCTCATAGTTCGTTTTTAGGGGGGGTGCTGGGGCGGACTACGCCCGGGGAGGTGAGGACCGGACTATAGGGGACTATAGTCCTAGTGCTTGGGCAGCCAGTACTAGCCAAGCTGAAACTATTTACCTTCGAAGGAATCGTTCCTGCATCATGAGTCATCACTCATGCCGTCCCCGCCGTCCCCTGCTGTTCCCGGCCGTCCACCCCCCCGCCCTAAACTAACATGTCTCACCCTGTGGGGCTCGCCATCTGGCCCAAGGACTGCCACTTTGACAGCCCCGGACGGTTGGAGAAACTGCCTTTTCCTCAGAGCTGGGTTCTCGTTTCAATTTTCTACTTGACTTGCACAATTTTTTCTCACAAAATCTACTGCAAGAATGCTTCTTGATGGAGCTTGAATACAAAGATCTCTCCTTTCCTTGCCTAATATATATTATATATATTAGCACTAGCTTATAATAATACTATAGTTTCCCTCACTACTACTATTGTGGTTCGTACTGCTGTGCTTGTGTCTCCTGCCACCTGCACGATATATTAGCTGGGACAGGGAAGGCTGAATCTAGAATATAACAAAATTTACTGCATACTTGAAAAGGCAGAGTTATAACAAAATGGGGTTGTGTCATTCATACCAAATAATAACCCTTATTATTCCAATTTAGCTCTCCTGTTCTACATGAATTCAATTATGATAATATGAAAAGGGTTTCTATTGCACATAATACCTATCATGCAATCTAATCTAACTACTTTCTGTGGGAGGGATAGTCTCTGTACTGGGCATGTGTCGTTTGCTCACTATTTGCTGTTGGGTCAGCAATGCCCATGGAGTAATTATATATTTCCATCTAGGCAGCCCCTAATGCGTGCTCCTAGTCCGCAGGGGAAAACAAATGGGGAGTAGGGCAGGAGGAGAAGAGGCAGGTGCCGAGAGCGTGGAATATATACGAAATAGGAAGGATAAATAGGTTGGGTCTAGTGAGAAACCTCAATATGATGTAGAACTTGCAAAAATAAAGAAGGCATTGTACTGGGAGTCTCCCCCTTTCTAGAATTGACTACCCCAACTCGTAAAACTACCTCAAGACCGTGAGGTAATTTGGCCATGTCAAGCATAGCGGATAGGGAAATTATTCTAATCGCTAGTTGACTAGTGTTGCTAGCCGTCTAGTCTGTCGTTCTTCGAGGTAGAAAGGGATAGCCTACAGCTGATAGTGGGTGTTTTTGGGGGTGCTAGGACGGACTACGCCGGGGAAGGTGACAACCGGGCGGAAGATAGGGGGTTAAGCCCTAGCTCTTGGGCCTCGGGTATGATACTAGCCAAAGTCGAAATCATACACCTTCGAACGAATCATTGTAACATCATGAGACGTCACTCGCCCCATCTCCTGCCCTCACCCGCCGTCCAGTCCAGTGCTCTCGGAAGTCACCCTGCGGGGCCCCCAGGCGGCTGGGAACACTGTAGTTCCCCTTCCAGCTTAGAAAAACCCGGGCGACCAGCCAAAATAGGTACTTATAACCCGCCTGCACTTCAGAAGTTCCCTCAGATAGAGGTGCCTTCGATTTTGTGGGTAAAGAGACTAAGTACTAGTAATCCATCAATAGAGTTTACGCATGGAAAAAGTAATCTGGATGTGAGAGCCCCTTTAGATCTTTTCTTCCTTCTAACAAGTCCCATGTCACTACTTTTGGTGAAAACCTGCTCCCATATTTTCACAACGATCCCTATCAATCGCCGCCTCTTGTCCGGTGGGATTAAGAGAGCTCCTGCGTCATTGTGGGAAATAAGGGCCACAGAGGAGTAGACGGTAGGGCGGGAGAATTTATATGGGGCTTAGGCTCTTTGTAGGAAGGATGGAAAATGTACAGTACAGTAGCTTCCACGACTCGCACTTCATTCGTTCACACTGTAAACAAAACTAACTAACGGTAAAGACAGGCGTATAAGTAAGGAAACAAATAACATATCTTGACCCTTCTACGGATCACCACACCTATCTCTGTATTTCTCCACATGCCCTCATTCCTTCGCACACTCCCGTGTTAGCAAAGGAAGGCCTATCGGCATAATCTGTTGCTAAACAATCTATCTGGTACCTGAATTGTCTGCAAAGCTGCTGAACGATCTGTGGTACTCCAGAAGGTGTCAAAGCCAATCACATCCTTCCAACATCCAGTATAGTACATCTTTGTGCCCGGCTCCACTGCTTTATCTCCACCTCCGTTGAGATTCATCAATCTAGGTGCAGGGGTCGCCAGTGCAGTCAGGTGCCCGTTCTCTCACTCGCCTTATGGGCCAAAAATTGACTCAAGTAATGAAAATCATAAGTGATACAAGAACTAGTAGCACCAGTTCTAATATCACTGCCGGGGGTGCTACTGGGTATGGTTGTGAAGATGGGCTCACTCGTCTATTGCGATTGGGAAACGTTGAAGACAGGACACAACTAAAAACTATTGGCGATTTATCCTCTCCCGATCAAGAGGGAGGGAAAGGCCCGAGAACCAACTAGAAATACACATTAAACCATGAGGATATGCTTGAACAGCGATAAAGCCTCCAGTTCATATTACCGACCTTTTTCCCTCTTACATATCTAGAATTGTCCACTGTAGGAATGGACCAGGTTTAATTCTGGCACACTCCCATGATATACAATCACTTAGTCTGAGATATGCCACCATTTCTATTTTTTATTTTTATTTTTTTGTTCTGCTGCACTACGAGGGTAGAAGTAGGGAGAAATACGAATATGAAAGTTTCCCGCTCCTTTTATATAGCCTCCCGATGTGTGTGGAAGACCCCAACATGTTTCAGGCCTGGATGGGGGGGGGTCGATCCTGGCTTGGGAACCCGCAGTATTGGTAGTCTTTCCCTCCTCTCCCCTCTTCCATATCTAGCCACAGGGATAAATCCCTATTGGCAGAGGGTATGAGAGGATAGAATTATACCACAAAAAATAAGTGGAAATAAACTTTAATAATATATCATTGAATAATATATGAACGAAGGCTTTCAAAGCGATAGCATATCCAGACATACCCCGAGCACCTCAATACCATCACAACATCCTCTGCCAACCACCATGAAAAAAAGGACCCGAGAACATTGAAGGCGATTATTATACATATTATCAAAGTGCGCTCCGGCCATAGGCCAATGACCAGCAAAATTTTGAGTATCGGGGTTTGGGAAAGCAGAAAAAACAGGAAAAGAGGGTGACTACATCTACATGATAGTAGGAGGTACTTGGGCGACTTGAAAATGGGCTTATAAAATAAGGTGGGAACTATGGTGCTACCGGTAACTCGTGTGTATGAGGAAAATATGCCAAAGCGGTGAGAATTGCCTGTGTGCAGGAGAGGGAATGTAGATAAGCTAGATGTCTTTTTTAATCGGCATTAGGGTTGTCCGAAGTTGTAAGAGTGCGACAATCTCCCTGTGACCATTCATAGAAGCGATCAGGAGTGGTGTCCGACCAATGATGTCTGGTTGGTCCGGATTGACACCCCGGTGTTCGAGGAGTTGGGCGATTACTTCCTTTTTCCCGCTCCCGGAAGCCCACCAGAGGAGTGTTCTACCATAGTTGTCTGGCTTGTCAGGGTTGACATCGTTCCGTTTGAGCAGCAGTCCCACCACCGATACATGCCCGTTCAATGAAGCAGGCCACAGTGGTGTTTGGCCATTATCGTCTGGTTTGTCTGGATTAACATCATTCAGTGTAAGAAGCACCCTCACTACTGCCTCATGCCCATTCTCTGAAGCGCACCAGAGTGGTGTCCGACCGCTTTTGTCTGGCTTTTCGGGATCGACACTGTCGCATGCCAGAAGTAGTCTGACTACAGATTCATCCCCATTCTCAGAAGCGCACCGGAGAGGTGTCCGACCTTCGACGTCTGGTATGTCGGGATTAACATCGTCCCGTGTGAGCAGTAGTCTCACCACCGCTTCATTCCCCCTCTGAGCGGCCCACATGAGCGGTGTGAAACCATTACAGTCCTGTTGGTTGATATCGCAGCCTTCTATTTGGATTAGAGCAGACACAACCTCAACAACTCCTAAGTAGGATGCACAGTGTAAACCGGTAAACAGGTGCCTAATAACCGGGGGAGAGTCGTGACTCTGCAATTGATTGAAAAGCAAGGTGGCAGATATATGGGTATGAGATAGGGCAAGGTGCTCCACTGCCAGCGATTTCGCGCAATCCGATAGTTCTATTTTTGCGTGGCTTCCCCAATAGAGAGATGAGTATTCGAGAAAGGGTTTTTCAAGGAGGTTAGGGAAGCGATCGGCTTGAAGCCCCTTGAGCTGCTCATAATTTAGATAGGCTAAGCATCTCTCTGCAAGTGTTTTATGGGCATGAGGCAGGACACCAGGCTTGGAAAGGTATTCTTGAAGCGTGTAGTCGATCAGCCGGAATGTCGATGTCTCCCAGTCAACTACAAGAAGCCCTGAGCATATCTTTCGGATTTCGTCTTTCTGCAAGATCTTCTCAGTGTCCACGCCCACCGACCCAGGCTCTACCGCGAGAGCATGGCAGAGTTCGTCAATCCTTAACGGTCGCTCCGAGTGGGATACCCACATCAGTGCCTCGATCCCAAGTCTTGATCGGTCACCCTCCTGCTCCTTTATTCGTTGCAGCGTTCTGGCGTACACACTCTCCAGGTCTGAGGGAGTCGTCGCCACCTTCTGCAACATCTCCCTTCTTTTTTCCATGGAGGTCTCATCCAGGATCGCGTTGATATTCAATTTAGCGATTAGAAACCTTAGCAAAGTATCAACGAGTGATCTAAACTTGTAATGGAGCTGTTCTTACTTACGACTCTGAAGCCCTTTCCGGGACCACTCTCATGATATCATCTTTCAGATTTTCTGTCATCGGCCCTGGGCACAGGTACTTGGAGTATTCAATCTTTATGTTCACGTATCTAGCGATATCTCCCTTTTCGGCCACTATGTCTATAACACAGGCCTCGTTTGTGAGATGCCTGTCAAATTCTGGGCCGATATGAGGTCTCGTTGTAAGAAATAGTCGTGCATTTGGTGCCTCTTGAATAATCCGTTGTAGTGCGTGAAGAAGCTCTGATCGAACCTCTGGTAGTAACACATCCACGGCATCGACACAGATATATGCTCGGCGAATGAAACCGATTGCTTCGACAAACAATTGGATCATGTCCGGTAATTGAAGACCTTTACCACCCCTCTCTTTCGACTCATTGAAGGCCCTTCGAATTTGTCTTTGAATCACTGGCAGCTTCCAATTAATCTGCCTGAATAGGCTCCCTATGACGTTTACCGCCGATTGTTCCTTCTGCATCTGGTAATCGCAAAAGTGACATAAAATGACAGTATCCTGCTTAGGAGATTGTTTGCTTAAGGTGTCTATTACTAGGGAACTAATTTTATTACTTGTAAGCATCTGTGGTTTCTGGTGAATACTCTCCTACCTTAGATAGGTCTTTCCAACCCCTTGGTTCCCATAACATAGCAAGATAGGATCTACTGAACCGTCCTCATCCTTGCACCATGTCTGGAACTCATTCTTCTGTAGAACCCAATCTCCAATACCAGCAAATCGACCGCAACAAAGCTCTTGATACCTTCTACCAGGGCTAAGTGGTGATAGCCATGCTTGGATCCGCGAAGACTCTTCATGTATCCCCACTTTGATGTTGGCATAGCTACCTGACATATTAAAGCACCTTCCATCTCCGAAGTCTGCCGCATTCCAGATGGACCCGCCCCGCCATAGAGGGTAGTTAGGGGATTCGATCCACTGGGTAAGGGTATTGGATATGCCATCAGGGTGAGAATTATCACTGCCACTAGATTCTGCGTCACTGGTCGGGGATACACTCATAGCGGATAAGATTCGGTGGGAAGTGATATGATTGTATAACGGCGCTATGGCCTCTCGTGGTGGTCGACAGAGGTCTCTTTCTCTTGTGCGGAGGAAAACACGGATGGTTCTCTTGAACGGTGTTGAGTGGCCATTTCACAAGAGAGAATGAGCTAATTATTTACCTTCCAAGGAAATACCCCACTTTCGCCTCCATGTCGGTGAGATAGAGATATGGTAGAATTACAAAGAGCCCAGAGTTCTCTGACGTTTGCGAACCCAGCTGCTATTGCCTAAGGGCAAAAAATCTGCCGGAGCCTCGGGATTCTGGTCGCATGCAATAGTAGCCATGTCCACAAAAGTCAGAAAATTACGGGTATTACAATACCCGCAGGCTCCCACGACTGCAAGTTTATCAGGTCGGAAACCCTACCCGTATTGCAACACCCGAGCATATTGCACGGCACAGTCTGGAGTCACCATTCACTTGATGGTTTCTTGTATTCCCGCTGCAAAGTTGGAAGTTTCAAATATTAAATTTAGATCATCACAAAGAGAGCTATCATCACATCACCCTGTAAGGCACTTTTGTATCAGCGGCGAGGTAGCCATTGCTGGGGCCTAAAGGAGCACGAGCAGTGCTCGTACTGCTTGGGTGCGCACAAGTACTGGTAATTTTCTGACGTGAGTGAACACCACTGCAATTGCATACAGGTAAAAAATCAGCCCGAGCCTCAGTAATTCAATATATTTTATGCTATGCCAACAAGGCTTCTACGAGCAAAACAAAAACAACAAAACCGAAAAAACTGCCTCTCATCCCCAAAATCTCCATACTAGAAAACCGAAACAAAACTACTTAAACCTGCCACCCTCACGGGCTCTCACTCGGATGAGCTAAGTCTTAGGATTTTTTTTGCTGGTACGGTACAATCATGGAACACTCAAAGACACAACCCCCCCCCCAAAAAAAAATACATATTTGTTCTGTATTACGCTCCTAATTGGCTGAACCTTAGGAATCTAAGGCTAAAAGCCAATCAGTGAGGGGTGTGCATTTGGGCGTTCCCCGATCGTATGCAATGGCAGTTGTGACCACAAACTTCAGAAAATTACTCACTAGAGTACAGTACTGGAACCAAGGTTCGGTAAGAAGTGATTAGTTAGAATTTCCCTACCCTAGTGCTCTACTACCTGCGGAGGACTTGAGCCTTGGGCAGACTATCAATTGTCATAAAGTGTTCTTCATGGCCCAGTTTTAAATAGGACTGGGCTGTGTTGCGAATTCCAGCCTCAGATAACCAAAGGAAACATCCCGGAAGGCCGTCCCAGGCTCTCTCACAAACTCACAACTGCCGCCCGGCGAGCCCAGGAGAGTTCTCTATTTCGCTTATGTAGAGCGAATACGATATTCCACGGGGAATGAATTTATCCTCAACTAGTAGGATAGTAGAAAATATCGTGCGCCTCCTCTCAGCGCCTGGGATACAAGTTACAATAATACTGTACTGTACAGTGCCGTAAAAGCTGGAATACCGGTACTACCATATTGACTCGATAATTTGAGTATCTAATTTACGTGTAGGGTTTTAATATCCGTTTTGAAACAAAAGCTCCCTAGAAAGCCTAGTAGTAAACAGTGTGGGGGTAACAAGATCGCTTAAACTGCCGTCAACTAGCCTCTCTGCCCCGCTCACCTACGATCTTCTCCAAATTCACTCGTCTTAGGTGATCAAACTCTGCCAAGGGCGCTACACAATTTATCGAGTTAATACGGTACAGGGTAGTAATCGAGTCGTGTGCTGTGAAGTCAGATTAGTGAGGTCTAGTGTGCTTTTTTTTTGTGCCTCTCGCCTGGCCGCATTCCTCATGGCTATTCCAAAGTAGGGAATTCTCAACGACATACCGTATTATCTTGAATGAGAGAATGTCTCGGGTCGCCCAAACACCCCTTCTAGGTACCGCAAGGCGGCGTTTTGTTTTGTCGGCGTTTTCTCCCACCACCATCCAAATACCGGTAGGAAACTCAGACGGTATGAGTCAATTCTCTCTTATTCGAGATAACACGGTAGCACACGACTCGTTTTGTTGCCCCAGTTCCCGCGGCACGAGAGTGGGAGCATTAGCCTGTCGAACTTCGGCTCATGAGATGAAATTACTATGTGTGTAACCATTTTTTAATTTTTTTCAGCAGATACATTCCTGGTCGCAAGGGTTTCAAGGAAAGGTACCGCGGCAATGTCTTGGAGGCAACAAAAGCACACTAGGGCAGTTCAGGTACAAGATTTTACTAGGTATCTAACGTCTGGATTTTGGATTCGGTAGCAACACCCTCATCACTAGTCCCTTGCTAGAGGCCTACTCTATAGGAAATACATGTAAACTTTGCAGCTATGATTCCACTTAATGTGGCTACCCTGTGCCTGAATCGAATCCGCCAACCACTCCATTATAGCACCTATAAGTCGATATTTGGCGGTGCCTTGCGCTAGTACCGGTACCACGCTTGATTCCAAGTCGTTGCCGAAGTACCCCCCTTCCCGCAAAAACTTTTCAAACGGAGCAGTTCTTGCCAGGGCACAACACGTTCCACCTTCTCCTCAGGGGACCAGGTGAATCGGTGTGCTCTACCAGCTTTCCGCTTGAGGTCGTTTACGATCTCCTCGTGCCCGTGCATATATGCGATTAGGAGTGGCGTTCGACCAATGTTGTCTGGTCTCTCAGGATCGACACCGTTGCGTGCAAGCAGCTGTGTGACCACTGCCTCTTTCCCACTCCCAGAAGCCCACGAGAGCAGCGTTCGACCATAGTTGTCCGGCTTGTCAGGGTTGACGTCGTACCGTGCGAGCAGTAGTTTCACAACATCATCATGCCCGTTCAAACAGGCGCGCCAGAGTGGCGTTTCGCCATTGTCGCTCGGCTTGTCAGCATCAACATCCCTCCGCGCAAGCAGTAGTCTCACAAGCCCCTCATGCCCATTTGAGGATGCGCGTCAGAGTGCTGTTTGGCCATATTCTTCCGGCCTATCGGGATCGACATCAGTCCGCTCGAGCAGTATCTTCACAACCCCCTCGTGCCCCTCCAAAGAAGCCCGCCAGAATGGTGTTTGACCATAGATGTCTGGTATGTCGGGACTAATATCGTCCCGCGTGAGTAGTAGTCTCACCACCTCTTCATTCCCCCTCCTCGCTGCCCACATGAGCGGTGTGAACCCCTTACAATCGATTTGATTGACATCAAAGCTTTCCATCCTGATCAAAGCAGCCACAATCTCAACGATTCCAAAGTAGGATGCACAGTGTAAACCGGTGAATAGGTGATTGGTAACTGGAGGAGAGTCGTAGCTCTGCATTTGATTGAAAAGTAGGGTGGCAGATACATGGTCACCATACAGGATTAGAAGCTCTAGCGTCAGTGACTTCCCGCGACCTGAAAGTCCTCGTCTTGCATGGCTTCCCCAATAAAGAGAAGAATATTCCAGAAAGGGGCTATCTCGGGGGTTGGGGACCCTATTGGCGAGAAGCCCCCTGATCCGCTCATAATTTAGATAAGCCAGGCACGTCTCCCCAATAGCTTCATGGGCACCAGGCAGGATAAGCGAATCGGAAAGGTATTCCTGAAGTGTGTAGTGTATTGGCCGAATTGTTGATGTCTCCTCGTCGACTACAGCAAGTCCTAGGCATGACCCTAGAACCACATCTTTCGGTCGGATGTTCTCAGGGTCTAGATCCGTCTTCTCCATCTGAACCGCCAGAGCATAGCAGAGTTCATCGATCCGCAACGGCCGCTCCGCATGGGATGCCCACATCAACACCTTCATTCCAAGTTTTGATCGGTCGCCCTTCTGTTCTCTTATTCGTTGTAGCGTTTCGGCGTACACACTATCTAGATTTACTCCGGTTGCTGCCACCTTCGATAACATTTCCCGTCTCCCCGCTATGGAGCTCTCGCTCAGGATTGCATCAATACTCAGTGCAACGAGTAGAAACCTTGGCAGAATATCAGTAAGTAATTCCAAGTTAAAATAGAGTTGTTCCTACTCACATATCTGAAGACTTCCCCAACATTGTTCTTATGATATCATTTTTCAGATTTTCGGTCATCAGGTCTGGGTACTCATCACCGTCAATCTTATGATTTAAGTATCTGGCGATATCTCCTTGGTCTGCCACGATCTTTATGACGTAGACCCCTTCCAGCTTCCTGTCAAGTTCTGCCTGAATAGAAGGCCTGGCTGTAAGAAATAACCGTGTATTTGGTGCATCTTGGGTAATCTGCCGTAGTCCTCGAAGAAACTCTAACCGATTCTTTGGCAGTAACTCGTCCACAGCGTCAACACAGATGTATACTCGATCAATGAAACTGGCTACTTTGACGAATAACTTCAGCATGCCCGACATGCGAAGACCTTGGCCACCTCTACTTTTCGACTGGTTGAAAGCGCTTCGAATTTCGTTTCGAATCCCTGTTTCCCTCCAATCAACCTGCCTGAGTAGACCTCCGATCATGTTTACCGCCGATTGTTCTCCCTGCGCCTGGTAATCACAGTAGAGGCCTAAAACAGCAACATTCTGTCCCGAGCATTGGTTGCGCAAGGTGTCTATTACTAAAGAACTAATCTCATTTCTTTGTAAGCATCGTCTATGATGTCCGGAGAAGACTCTTCTACCTTGTATAGGTCTTTCCAACTCCAGGGTCCCCATGACATAGCAAAGTATGATTCACAGCGCTGTCCTGACTCTTGCTCCATGACTCGAACTCGCTCTTTGCTATAACCCAATCCCCAACATGATCGATTCGATCACGACTTAGATAGTTATGCCTGTTATGGGGTTCAAGGGGTGACAGCCATGTTTGGATCCACGAGGCCTCCTGGGCCGCTCCCACGTTGATGGTATTAAAGCTGTTTGACACATTCCCAACATTCGTATTGAAGTTACCACCAACAATATTCGACATGCTATTGCTGATGCGGGGATCCGATATTCTATCCTGGCTAGGATAGCTGCTGAGACTTGATCCCCAATACTCCATTGGTGATGTATTAAGAACGGATAAGGTTCGGTGGTAGATGAGATGATAGTATAAGGGCGCTGTAGTCTACCGAGGGGGTCGACAGACGTCTCCTTCTTTTGCAGAGAGAAGAGTGAGGATTGGTTTCCGGTGGACGGTGGACTGTCTAGTGGTCCTTTCACAAGGAGGAGTGGGCTAATTATTTCCATGCCAAGGAAATACCACACCTTCACCTCACGGTACCGGTACCGGTAGAATTCCGAAATTCTATGGAATCGGTAGGCTGCTGTAGGTTTGCGAGCCGGATGCCCGGGCCCTACTTGTGTAACAGGCCTCCGCCTTGGGCGATATGAAACAGTAAAATCCGCCGCTAGCACGCTAAGGCCCGATCGGGAAGCTGCTAGCTATGCTTGGTCTCAATATATATTCGTTATAAACTGCAGGAGCAACTGCCTTTCCGGGCTTATGTGCACCTAACAGCCTTGCGGTCCAAAGGGTAAGGCAATATAATCCTGCCTATCACGCGGTACTAGTACAGTACTCGAGTACTCGGGTAGGGACGAAAAATCGGAACGCTTCATGTGGCAAAACAAGGGTGAGGGGGATGATCGATATGGCGATGGGTGAACAGTGATCAATTTGAAAGAAACCTTGAAACTGTAGGTATACCAAGAATGTTGCACCTTGCCTTTGGTTATGATTCTGGCTGCTGGTTCAGAACTGACCTAGGATGGAGTACCGGTAAACCTGAACCCTTTAGGTTCACTGGAAACCCAGAATCTAATGAATACCAAAAGTTCATCGCAATTCTTTAACTATCGAGTTCACGGAATAGTAAAGCATTTCTTTAAAACATCACCCAACTTTCTTATGTCCGCCAAACCCCCATTCGTTCCAAACTTCTTTACTCTCTACTTCGCTCCCTGAAGGATCTTGCCGATCTCCTGTTCTGATTTTTTCGTCCCTACCCGAGTACGAGTACAGTACATGTTTGGTGGGAAATCGGATTTTGCCGCCTTCCAATACTCAAATTGAAAATATTGGTGTGAATGATTCACATCCATGTGCAACCGCACTGTGCAGTATGATACAGGATAGGAAATCATAAAATCCAGCACAAATGACTCAGCACTCTAGATCAGCTTAAATACTCTCCTCACAAATATTGTTCCACAACAGGCTTAGAGTGCTGGGAGCGAATTTTACCGCCCAAGGGATATCAAGTAGTCATAGACAAAGGAAGTTCATCATCTCTTATCCGAGCACAGGGGACGCTAAGTTAACCTCCGCGGAATTTTTAGAGATATTTCTTGGGGGGGGTAGAATATGTAGTGTCAGCAGTACTAGTACCGGTAATCGGGGGGGGGGGGCATTAAAAACTACAAATTATTCCAGCTGATCCCATGCAATTTTTTGTCGAGATAAGGGTTATGTTTTCCGGTTCTTAATGACCCCCCGAGAACGGCATAGCCCCAATGGACGCGATGGCTTACTTGCTGCTTTCTTGTATCTTGACCAACCCATGCACTCTAAGTGATAGGTAATCACAGCAAGAGGCACCGTTGTGTCTAGATTTTTCGAAATTATTGAAGAATACTTGCATGAGCGTTGTCCATTGTTCTGCCTTAACTGCAGGGAACAGCTGCTGTGTTCTGTTGTTTAGATCAATAAATACATAGATAACCTGCTGGGCGACCACAATGAGAGACGTTATCACTCATCATGACACTTTTGTCCACGCCCTGTGTTACCTATCACGATGCCTGTAGTCAGTGTTCCCAGCCGTCCAGTCCGTCCATCTTCGGGTGAGGACGGGACGGACTACGGCTCATAGTCCGTCTTTTTTGGGGGTGCTAGGACGGACTACGCCTGGGAAGTTTTAGAATTGTTCGATGCTGCTTACCATGCTAGGCCACCTAGCCATAACCGCCGGACACGCACACATCCTATCCCATCATCGTTCAAACAAAGAAGCTCGATCAACCGCTCTGGATTGATGCGTCTGCCGGAAGGGAAGCGAGTTCTTTCATGCCACCGGGCAAGCTCAGTCTAGGCTGGGCCTATGTCGATATCGTTCAACAAACCTCCGAATATACGCTTGGGATCGGTGCAGTGATCGGAAGGAAGTGTCGGATGTGAGGAGGTTATCGAGCCTGAAGAGATTTTCTTTGTGACGTTTTCTTTTCTTTTTTCTTTGTTAGCATGATACTGTAGTTTTTTACGGAAGGGAAAGGGGGACATGCGTAGAAGAGTGAGGGCGAGGGTGGAAGTAAGGGAGACCGGCATGGAAGCGGAGCCATGCGTGGAAGGAAATCGATCGGTGTGGTGATCGATGGAAGGATGGAAGGAAGGGCTTGGAAGGCTTCGTTTTTTTTTCTATATTTATTTCTGTCTTTACCGTTAGTTAGTTAGTTGAGCATCAAGCATTGTGGAGTTGTTAGTTGAAGAGAAGAGAAAAGTTTTCCCCGTATTTTGTTGGCGATCTATCTTTAGTTGCTTTAGTCTTGGCGTTTCGTTTCACTGCCAGCCACTCGCCCGCCGTTCACCTTTCACCTGTAGCGGATTTTTAAAAAGGAAGGTGAGGACCGGACGGACTACAGATAGCCGTCCCGTCCGGGGCGCTTGGCAGTCCCCCTGCCGGACGGTTGGGAACACTCCCTGTAGTAGAATAATAGACAGTTATATTCAGTTAATCATTAATTTTACGATACTCGCTGCAACTCAGCTATTATCTAGGCTTGCCCCACAGCCAACCTTGATTACAGAAAAGCTTACAACCCCTACCTATGTGACAACCCAAGGTATTTCCATAATAGAGTTGGCACCCAGAAACGACTATAGAGACTAGCAGCCGCCAACTATATTGGCTGTGCGAGTAGTATCGTAATTTTCTGTATATATTTTCTCTTCCTGTCCATGTGAAACCCCCAGACACCGGAGAACCTATGATTACCTTTACAGATCAGTTAAGCAAGTCTTCCTTTCCCCTTGATAGAAGATGGATATTGAGGTCCGAGTTTAACTTAAGGACTCGGGTGTGATGGGGGTAGTTGCACGATTCGTTAGGAATGTGTTGAACGGAGGAGATGTTGGAGTTGTATTGAGTTACGTTGTCTATGGAGGTTGCTAGCTACGGTTCCCTCTAGTAGGGAAAACTCTGCTCTCTACATGTGATACCCATATGTCTCCGCATATGCCCTAATCATCCGTGCTTGCCCTAGTAGAACGTTCACCCGTCCACACTTCTGTGTTCCTCCATACATGCCCGCGCTGCCTATCAGCCTGCGGTATCTCTGCTCCTATAGCAGTGCTCTACTACTGGGATAATAATACCATCAGGGTGATCCTCCAGAGCCTTCCGTAGATCCCAAATACTATTAAATCTCAAATAATTTAACTACGTGTTATGTTATTATAATGGCCTCCTCTGGTAAGGTCTTGTGGATTTTTTGTTGCTTTTTTATATATTTTGGAGAGGCTAAGCATCTCATTTTTTGGCAGCGATCCCCTTCCTTGTCGAAGTAGGGAATTCTTGACTACATGGCACATGGTCTGATTATTTGAGATTTTACGGTACAGTAAGCGATTTCTCAATCCACAAACAACTTTGTTAATGTATAGTTTAATTTGAGCAAAGAAACACAAGTATAACTTTCCCGGGAGCAAGGCGATAACTTTCCTCACAACGTGAATGAAATTATCACTTCAGGATCTGGAAGAAATAATTCAATCTTCACAGCTAAACACAGTCATCACTTCATAGATACTACTATGGTGGTTCTATGCTTCTCTGAGGATCTGAATAGCTTATGTTTTGCTATATGTTTTGCTCTTTTTATAGAGGGAATTTGGACTACCTACTACCAGGTCCATTATTTTGAGTTCGACAGTAGAGAGGTATAGTGGAAAGTAAGGAGAAAGGAGGGGACGGGAGGTTCTCTGGTAAAGGCTAGTAATGACAAGGGACTACTTTGGCCTTTATAGCCAGTCTAGTTCTGCCATGGTCTCAGAGAGAGCCGCTCTGGCAAAAATTACAACCAAGCTACCATACCCCACTGGGACCACTAATTATGAAGCCAATATCAGAAGCAACCAAAGCCCAACCAGTGAGATACCTAGACAGGAAAAAATGGGGACATCTGTCCGCGAACCGCATGCTTGTTCCATTTTATTTCTCACCATTGATGAAAGTAAAACTTTCAAAACCCACTCTCCCATGTAAGCCCAGGCCATTCTAGCAAACGTTTGGCCACTACAATTATTGACTAAACTGGGAGGGGCCTGGCGGAATGGCTTCTTGGGGGCGCTCGTTAACTTCCTTAATGAGTACGCATAGGTAACCAACAGGCCAACCGGGACTAAACTTGGCCCATCAGACATCAGGACGCCCTACCTAGCCAAAACTATGGAACTACACCCAATTTTGCCAAGCTGACCAGTACATTAAGATTAGAGCTAATATAAGAGATAATAAGAAACCAAAGAGTAAACCAAAATCCTGAAGCCAAACACCATTCTAGCAATTTCCTATTTCCATCACTTGTCCTAGGTCCACTGTCGGAGGCATTGGGGAGATGTCACTGCCCTTCTCCGTTGAGATCGTTGCCACCGATATCTCCCATCTTGAGGCAGGTACTCGGAGTCGTAACGCTGTTGCCTGCTGTCTGGTGGCCAACAACTCCCCCATATCAGAGGAAGGCTAATAGATCTCATCGTTCTCACCTTCGTTGGGTACTCTGAAAGCATTCTGATAATGAAATTTGCTCCTGATGAGAGAATTCAATATATGCCTTGTACGCGTCTGATCTCCAACAACATAGAGTTTGAATTTGAGACTCCGATATTCCAACTTCTGCTGCCCATGTTGCTGCCCCGCGGCAAAAGCTGTGACCATTCCAGGCAGCTACTCTGAGTCCCGATTGGATACCCAGTTCCCGTAGCCTTTGAACCAGATGCTCCCTCATATTGGGTTGTTGTTCTGCTCTGCCAACACAGAATAGAGATGCTCGTGGGGGGCGGTGGGTCTCGATAGCTAGGAGTTGTTTCATTGCTCTTACTGGGCATGCTCTATCGTGGCTCTCTGCGATAATTAGCTGTATTCCTTTCCTGAATGGGTCAGTCTTTGAAGCCAGTAGGATTAGCTCGATATGTTTGCCGTTATCAATTAGTCAGACACTGCTCTTTGTCAAGAACCAGTTATGGAAGGCAGGGCCCATCTGGAGGTCAACTGTCCTATAGGTAAACTCTCCTATTCTCAGAAAACCTTCAAATGCAAGTAAGAAGGCTGCTCGAGTCACGGTATCATTATAGTCGAGTGATCCAAGATGGGTGAGCATGCACAAGAGGTGTGAACGTGTAAGTGGTGTTTGTTTATGCCTTGCTGGTTCGCTGTGATCGCGTTTGATACCCTGTAATGTTCTCACTAATTGAGGGTTGGAGAAGGCTGTGCAGTCAATTCCGAAGTCTAACTGGTAGGACTTGATGCCTGTCAGGTAAAGTTTCATGGTTTTCACCTTGATTGACCCTGCAATTGAGCAAAGCCACTAAATGAGCCAGGTAGCCTTCACAGGAAAACAGCCTTCATTCTGATGGCGGTATCCTCTAAGTGTGCAGTAAAGTGAGAAGCATGATGGTGGGGTACCAAAATTGCGTCTTGTCGTTGGAGCTAGGCCTCGCCATAGGTAGTAGGCTGCTATTGGAGAGAGACCCGATTGTTGTACGTTAGAAACCCATGATTCCGGTGGCTGCAAGTGGGGTATGTCAGCTGTCGGGCAATGTTAGTAATTTTGGTATAGTCAAAGCGGGAGAGCGCATCTGCAAGTGCATTCTCCTTTGTGGGAATCCATTTGGCTTCTATCTCTAAGTCGTATTAGTAGCTAAGAGTAAGCATCTTTGCGGCACTTCCATTGATGCTCCTCTTATTGTCCGGTTTTCTAATGCATCAAATACAGTACGATTGTCCACATGGCATATCACTTGTCTTCCCTTCCACTTAGGTCCCCAAAAAAGGAGGGCCTGCTCTACTGCTCTCAGCTCCTTCGTATTGATGTGTTCATTTGTATGGGTTAGGCTGAGGGGTAGGGCAATGGAAAAAGCAGATCCAGGCTTTGAGTGAACCGGCATTGCCATGTGGCCAGTAGAGTGTCCACCCCGAAGTTCACCTTGGTTGATATAGAAAGCTCTCAGGCCTTTAGTGCCTGCAGCATCGGACCACATCGCAATTGTCTCTCTTGACTCTTTCCTAATTGATCGCTCCGGTACTACTCTCAGGACCTTGAGCCACCACCTGAGGTCCTTATGCACTTCACTCAATATTCATCTCTGGTGGTACCGCTGCTCTGTTGGGAAGTAGAGTTGCATATTATACAGACAGCGGAGGAATGTACGACTGAGAGAGACAACTAATGTCACAAAGTTGAGATACCCAGTGATCTTTTCAAGGTCTAGTAGAGACAAGCTTGTCTGGTCCGCCGCATATTGCACTAATTGCTGGGCTTGAAGTAGCTTCTTCTATGATAGCCGAATGTAACGACCCTACGATAGGTAGCTACAATAACTACCACCTTAGCCCAAATGGTATACCAAGAGGTAGTCAAAGGTGGTATGGTCTAGTATACTTAGTATACAAGAATGCTGGTTCGCCTAAAGGCAAGGCCTAGGGAATAGTAGAGTGACCTTAGGCATTCTATTAGGCAGGGTAACCTTTCGGGACAACATTCACATAAGGTCAAGAAAATTATGGGAATGTTACACGCACCTCCGAGACGACTCTTGTGGTCGACTGGAGGACTTCGGGAGTGGTTAATGGTATAAGAGGATGAAGTTACCCTACCTTGGGAATTTGGTCATTATGCTCATGGACCCCAGTTACCCTACTGAGGTGTCCAAGTTACCCTACCTTCACCGGCAAAAGTCATCCTAGAACTTAGAGGTCGATTGCCTCAAATTCTATGGGCTCTTAGATGTTCTTGGGCGTACACGCATGTGCGTGGGGAGGCCCCACGCCTGAGTAAGGGTGGCCTGAACATGCTATGGAACTTGGGCGGGTTTTGCTAACACCCCCCTCGAGCCCCAGCTTTGGGACGGCGCGTCATAGGCAGACGGCTGCATAGTTGCTTGTTTGCTCGTAAAAAGAGGTCATTGGAGTGGCTGCTGTAACAGCGTGTACGTCGTTGCCGTCTGACCGACGGAATGTCGTTCGCAGGTTATATAAGGGGAGTATGGGTCACTGTGAAGATGGAGGTCCCCAATATATGGTCTCTCTTGCACCTAGGAGTCTATCTTAGCCTACGGGTAGTAGGGTAGCCTTCCTAGTCGTACTTAGGTAGTCCCAGGAGGCCAGGGCGATTTCTGGACAAATACCTCAGTAACCAGCTAGGACCTTCTCCCCTTCATTTGTAGCATTACTATGGGTTGTCAATAGACTCTAGAGGTATGAGTCTTATTATAGTAGAGTATGTCCCGAGAGGCTGGCTATGGGTAGCGCCCATTTAGCCAACCATCGGCTACATCTCACCGGGGGAGCTTGAATGTCAATTTATCACTTTAGACAGTAGAGTAGATTAAATGATGGACTGCATAGCTTGTATAGACAAAACCACCACTGGGCCAGAGAGTCAACCACCTAGGTATTGATTCCGGTGGTTGTCATAACAGTTAGCCTGTGGTATGACTTTGATAGGAAGGGTTTTTCCACCTGCGGATGTATTGGAGATGCATTGCAGAAACTCATATTCTAGTGACGGAGTAAAGTGTACCGGAGTTGGTCTGATACTTCCGGCAGGATTATTCCTGATGAAGGGTAGACCTCGGACAGCCCTGAGCAGGACAGGGTACTCGCACAAAGGTCGGAGTAGTGGTGAATGTTAAAGGCTTAAATCTAATATCTACTTAAGTTTAAGTGTTTGGCATTCTACTTCGATAACCAACTTTCCTTGAGAGAACTTATTGAGTAAAGCTTTCAGCTTAACGATAATAAGTTTTATCGTTTGATTCTTTTAAATTATTTTACCTCATCTTTATCTTCTACTTTGAGTGTTTGGTGCGGTTGCAACCTTAGAGTTCATCTCTCTATAGGGTGCCCCCGTTACACTCCCTCTGTTCAAACTCAACACGGCCAATGTTAATTGTGAGCTGTGATTCCACTCGTTCGTTTTCGGTGGCTAGGAGACGGTAGATATTTCTAGGTTTGAAGCGATTCTCCATTATTTGTGTAAGGGGGCTGCATTCTACCCCTGGGAACAGTGACTCTACTGACTCTGTAATGCTGGATGCGCTCTCCCGGTGTAACAGGGGCACCCTATAGAGAGGTGAACTCTAAGGTTGCGACCGTACCAAAACTCAAAGTAGACGATCAAGATAGAGTAAATAATTCACGAAGAATAACAACGGTTAAACTTAATATCGTTAAGCTGAAAGCTTCACTCAAATAAGTTCTCTCGAGGAAAGTTGGTTATCGAAGTAGAATGCCAAACGCTTAAACTTAAGTAGATATCAGATTTAAGCCTTTGAC